>RRYU01018239.1_pt1 | contig 61860 bp, 63 predicted proteins | sample 2162651 | NCBI WGS metagenome assembly RRYU01 (sample SAMN10267283, study PRJNA491782) | microbial mat metagenome | isolation source: biomat in the production well | place: Japan: Minami-Kanto gas field, natural gas well KTG3 | collected 2017-06 | reverse complement strand
GATGTCCAGCCTGACGTCGTGATCGGCGGCGGTCTTGACAGCTATTTCGCCACGGCGACGAAAGACGCTGCCGGCAATGACCGGGATATCAATGATAACAAGCTGAATGACGAGTATGATGCGTTTGTCGGAGGTATTGACGGTACGCCTTATGTGTTTGTCGAGCGCGAAGACGACGTCGATGGCGGTGACGCGCTCAGGGAGGCAGCGGCCGAGGTGAGCCTTGCTGACGGGGAAAAGCTGTTCGGGCTGTTCGGTACGGCCGGAGGCAACTTTGAGTACTACGATGTTGCCGATGATCCCGGCAGTCCATCGGTGACGAGGGGCGATGGCATTGATGAAGATCCGACGCTCGTCGATGTGACCGAAGCGACGCTCTCGGTACTGAACCAGGACGAGGACGGCTTTTTCGTGATGTTCGAGCAGGGTGATATCGACTGGAACAACCATGCCAACGACTATGAGAACATGATCGGGGGTGTGTATGATCTTGACCAGGCAGTACGGGCCGCCGAGGCGTATGTCGAATCCGGCGAGAACGGGATGGACTGGTCAAACACGCTGATCATTGTTACGAGCGATCACTCCAACAGCTATCTCAAGAGCAATGAGGTGCTTGGGGAGGGAAATCTTCCATTACAGGAGGGTACCCCCTACAGCTTTACCTATCCGGACGGCGAGGTCAGTTACAGCACGACGGGGCACACTAACGAGCTGGTGACCTTGCAGGCTCGCGGTGCCGGAGCCGATCTTTTCACTGCGTATGAAGGGCAGTGGTATGAAGGCTCTGAGATCGTCGACAATACCCGGATCTACGATGTGATGCTCGATGCGGCACGCGAAGAAGGAGCTGAACATGTGATCCTCTTCATCGGCGACGGCATGAATGTCGAGCACGAGGTCGCCGCCAGCCGCTACCTCTATGGTACGGATCAGGGGCTTGCATGGGACGACTGGGGTGCTATGGATGATGGATGGTCCGGTTATGCCAGCACCTGGGACATCGACACGTATAACTATTATGCCGACCAGAATGGTACCGAACCATACAGCGAGGAGGCATTCGATCCGCTGCTCGGTTACGATCCATCACAGGGCGGCGATGTTCCTTTCCCGCTCAGCGCCACTGTCAGCACTGTTTTTGAGGGAGACACGATTGCTCCGACGGTAGAAAGCTTCACTCCGGCAGATGGTGAAACGGATGTTCTTCCTGACAGCGACATCGTCGTCATTTTCAATGAGATTATCCAGCGTGGAGGAGGAACGATCGAGATTCATGAGGGTTCGGCTGACGGAGATCTTGTCGAGAGTTTCGATGCCGCAACGAGTCAGAACCTCGACTTTGATGGCGACACGCTGACCATCGATCCGACCGATGATCTGGCGGAGGATACCGGGTTTTTCATCACCTTCGCTGACGGCAGTGTGCTCGATCTTTCAGGAAACGGCTACGAAGGTACGGAAGAGTACAATTTTACCACGGATGCTGTCGAAGCAGCCTATGCGGCAACCGCTGATGACTCCGGTGTCAGCACAGGGGTTGTTCTCGCCGGACTTGGTGTCGTCGGTATTCTTGCCTTTGCGTTGTAGCTCTTAGGATCAGCGATAACAGACTGCCATCCTGTTTCGAGGCGGCAGTCTGTTTTTATGAAGGGCATGTTCTGCCCTTCATTGCTTGTCAGTAAGGTTTATGATCAATTAACGGATGGTGCAGAGCGAGTGAAACAAGAAAAAAAGAATACAGAAGCAGAATCGATCGCTGTACAGCTCTTTCCCTTTATCGCCAGGGTTTTTTTTATCAGCATGTTTACAAATCTGCTGGTTCTTGCCCCAAGCCTCTACATGCTGGAAGTATATGATCGGGTCATCAACAGCCGAAGCCACTCGACGCTTCTGATGCTGACCATACTGGTCATCGGCCTGTACATTGTGCTTGAACTGCTCGAGTGGGTCAGGAGCCGGCATATGCACGAAGGTGCTCTTGAACTTGACAGGAACGTACGGCAACGGCTCCTGCATGCGGTTATCGCTGCAAGACTGCAGGGGTCTCAGGCCGGCGGCGTGCAACCGCTGAACGATCTGAAAACGATTCGCGAAGCCTTGCCGTCAACGCCGTTTCTTTCCGTGCTTGATGCCCCGCTTGCGCTGTTGATCCTTGTAGTGCTGTTTTTTGTCAATTCTCTTCTTGGATGGATTGCTGTCGGTGGAGCCCTGCTGCAGGCAGGGATCGGTATTGTCAACGAACGCAGAACGCACGGTCCGTTCAGGGATGCCAGCCGCAATGCGACAGCTGCCCGCCGCTATGCTGACGGAGCGTTGAAAAACGCTCAGGTCATCGAATCGATGGCTATGATGCCCGGGGTACATGAACGATGGCTGAACATGCAGCAGGCGTTCCTTCGCGATCAGGCTCTTGCTTCGGACTATGCCGGGAGCGGTTCTGCCCTTTCGCGAATGGTGCAGATGCTGCAGGGGTCCATTTTGCTGGGCGTGGGAGGCTGGCTCGCACTCCAGGGGCTGATCGGCGGCTCTCTTATGATTGTCGGTTCCATCCTCGGCGGCCGACTGCTTGCCCCACTGGTGCAGATTATCGCGGGTTGGCGTCAGATCGAGTCGGCAAGGGAATCCTGGAGCAGGATGTCGCTTCTGTTGCAGACCTATCCATTGCCGGACAAGAGTATGCCCTTGCCGCCACCCGACGGCAGGCTCAGCGTCGAAGGCGTTGTCGCGAGTCCTCCCGGCGCAGGGATCCCTGTGCTTAAAGGGGTCAGTTTCGTTCTTGCCCCCGGTGATTCGCTGGCTGTTGTCGGACCTTCAGCGTCAGGGAAAAGCACGCTTGCGCGCCTTATGACCGGTATCTTGCCGGCTCAGCAGGGGTCTGTCCGCCTCGACGGCGTCGATATTCATACCTGGGACCATGAGTCGCTGGGACCGCATATCGGGTATCTGCCGCAGGATGTCGAACTGTTTGACGGAACCATCGCGGAGAATATCGCCCGGTTCGGCGATATTGATCGTCCGATGCTTGAAAAAGCATGCCGGTTGTCAGGTATCGATGCTTTTATAGAGCTTTTGCCGGATAGGTACGATACCCGAATCGGTGCGGACGGGGCGTTTCTGTCAGGCGGGCAGCGCCAGCGCGTCGGGCTTGCCCGGGCTGTTTATGGCGACCCCCGTTTTCTGGTGCTCGATGAGCCTGATTCAAGTCTTGACGACGAGGGGGATGCATCGCTTCTTGCGCTGCTCGGGCAGATGAAGCGTGCAGGGGTGACTGTCGTTGTCGTTACACAGCGTAAGAACCTGCTCGCCGCACTTGATTACATGCTGGTGCTGATCGACGGACGGGTTCAGAAATTCGGTCGGCGTGATGAGGTGCTTGGGGCCATGAGCGCTGAGTCAAAGCCAAAAGCTGCTTCCCGTCCGCAGGCTATGCCCGGTATGATCCCGGTTTCAGGAGGTTTTCGATGAACCTTCGGGAAACGATGGATGCCTTGCGGAAGGGCCCTCTCGGTGAGGTTCTGGTGCGCTTCCGACGCGAGTTTGTTCTGGTCGGTCTGTTCAGCATGATCGCCAACCTGCTGATGCTGACGCCGACGATCTACATGCTGCAGGTCTATGACCGTGTGCTGGTGAGCCGCAACGAGCTGACTCTTCTGGTACTCTCGATACTGATGGTGGTGTTCTTCGGTGTCATGGCTCTTGCCGAGTGGATGCGCTCGAGGCTTCTGGTGCGCATCGGTGTACGGCTTGACGGGATGCTTGCTTCCCAGGTGTTTCATGCCGGGTTCAGCGCATATCTGAAAAACGCCCGCCATGATACGATACGGACATTTACCGATCTCACCAATATTCGACAGTTCCTGACCGGAACAGGGGTGATCGCCCTGTTTGACCTGCCGTGGACGCCGGTGTATCTTGCGGTCATGTTCATGCTGCATCCGATCATCGGGGGACTTGGACTCCTTTTTGTGCTTGTGCAGGGCGTCAGTACCCTTGCCGGACAGGCATCCTCTGCCGGAAGCATCGACGCTGCAGCAGACGCAGCGCTCGATGCCGTGACCTATGTGCAGAGCAAATTGCGCAACATCGATCCGGTTTACGCAATGGGGATGACATCCGGTCTGAGGGAGCGCTGGCTTGAGCGTTATGAACAGGCTCTTGATGCTTCGTCCCTTCAGCATGACCGTCAGCAGCGCCAGCAGTCGCTGACCAGGTTTATCCGCTATACCATGCAATCCCTTACGCTGGGTGCGGGGGCTCTCCTTGTGCTGAACGGGGAGATCACTGCAGGATCGATGATCGCCGGCAATGTGCTTATGTCGCGCGCACTTGCTCCGCTTGATACGATGGTGAGCACATGGAAGCAGTTTGTTCAGGCCAGAGCAGGGTATTTGCGACTTCATACGCTGCTTTCGGCATTCCCCGTGCCGGAACGTATCGAGGCGTCCCGAACGTTACGTGGCGAGATCCGGGTCGAAAACCTTTCAGCGACAGCCGCAGACGGACGGGTTCCGGTTCTGCACGGTCTCAATACGTCGTTCCGGCCGGGTGAACTGGTAGCGCTCATCGGCCCTTCAGGTTCGGGAAAATCGACCTTTGCCCGCTGCCTGCTCGGGATCTGGCCGGAAACAAGCGGTACGGTGCTTATCGACGGTATTGCGGTTTCCGGGTGGGACCGGTCGGTACTCGGCCCTCATATCGGTTACCTGCCCCAGGATGTCGAGCTGTTTGACGGCAGTTTTGCGGAAAACATTTCGCGCTTCGGCGGTGTCGATGCCGATAAGGTGATCGAGGCGGCAACCATGAGCGGCATTCACGACATGGTTCTCCGTTTTCCGAACGGGTATGATACGCGGATCGGCATGGGCGGTTCCATGCTTTCCGGCGGTCAGCGGCAGCGAGTTGCGCTTGCCCGCGCGCTGTACGGAAATCCCTCGATCATTGTGCTTGACGAGCCGAATGCAAACCTCGACGATGCGGGAGAGCGGGCTCTGAACGGAGCTCTTCGTGCCTGTGCCGATGAGGGCAAAACGGTGCTGGTCGTTACGCATCGCCCTTCGGCGCTCAAGCTCGCTGACCGTATCATGGTACTGCATGAGGGGCATATCAGCCATGATGGAACGAGGGAGGAGATAATGAAGGCAATTGTATCAAGAAAAACAGTTTCAAAGCAGGCGGAGAAAACCAGAATATGAGTTCAGACAGTTCAGATAGCCGCGGGAGCGGGTCTTTGGGAAAATTCCGGAAAACAGCCGGCTCTATCCGTATCGGGATTTTTGTACTGCTTGCCGGCTTTGGTGCATTTCTTCTCTGGGCGGCATTCGCCCCTCTTGATGAAGGTGTTCCCTGCAGCGGTACGGTCAGCATCTCAACCCGAAGCAAGGTGGTTCAGCATCTGAAGGGCGGTATTGTCCATGCTGTGCATGTTCGCGAGGGGCAGATGGTTGAAAAGGACGATCTTCTTGTGACGCTCTCCGACAAGGAAACCTTTGCCCGCTACAGGGAGGTCTATCAGCACTATCTCGGCCTTCGGGCTGCCGAAAGCCGCCTTCTTGCCGAAGAGCGAGGGGCGGCGTCGATCATCTTTCATGCCGATCTGCAGCGTGCTCCCGATACCGCTCTGGCGAGGGAGATGATGACAACGCAGCGGGAGCTTTTTGCTGCGCGGCAGCATGCTCTGCGCTCGATCCGTGAGCGACTCAAAGGAGTTCGTGCCATGGTTGCAGAGGGATATGCGCCGCGTTACCAGCAGCTGGAGCTCGAGGAGCGTCTTGCCGAGGTGGCGTCGCAGCGGGCTTCCGAGATGGCAGGTGTGCAGGCTGCGGTTGATGCATGGCAGGAAAAAACTGCTGCGTTGCGTGATGAGCTGGAGCGGACCGGGATCAGGTCGCCTGCTGCCGGTCAGGTGGTCGGCCTTCAGGTGCAGACGGTCGGAGCGGTGATCTCTCCCGGGGAAAAGATCATGGATATTGTCCCGCTTGATGAAAAGCTGCTGGTTGAGGTCCGCATAGCGCCGCATCTGATCGACCGGGTTCGTTCAGGCCTTCCTGCGGATCTGCGTTTTGCCTCGTTTGCCCACTCTCCCATGCTTATGGTAGATGGCGTCGTCGAATCGGTTTCTCATGACCTGCTGACGGATCCGAAGCTCAATCCCATGATGCCGGGAGCGACTTACTATCTTGCAAGGGTGGTGTTGACGCCTGAAGGTATCGCATCGCTTGGCAGCAGGCAGCTGCAGGCAGGTATGCCCGTACAGACGGTGATCCGCACCGGAGAACGTACGCTCCTGACCTATCTGCTTCATCCGCTGGTCAAGAGGATAACCGCATCGCTGAAGGAGGAGTAGCCCTGTGAAAAAACCATTGTTGTTACTGGCGCTTCTCGTGTTTTGCTGGGTCGGGAGCGCATGTGCCGAACCATTAGACCTTCGGCGCGCATGGGAACATGCCCGGATCTGCGATGCGGGGATTCGCGTTGCCGAAGCGGAGTATGCCATGCAGCAGGAAGAGGTCGCCAAAGCGCGTGCGGCTTTGCGTCCCACCATTCAGGCTCAGACCTCCCGGGGAAGAAATGTCACCCGCAGCAGCGCGCTGGAAGGCACGAGTTACTACAATACCGAATCAAGCAGTATTACTCTGAAGCAGTCACTTTTCAATCCGGGAAGTTCGGCTTCGTACAAAAAGGCACAGGCCATCATGGCAAAAAGTGCCGAAATTCTGCGCAACGAGGCGGATGATCTGATGGTGCGTACCGTCGAGACATACTTCAATGTGCTCTATGCCGATGGGGCTGCCGACCTGAGCCGTGCGAGAGTGGAAGCTGCTGCCGAAAGACTGGAGCAGGCCCGGCGGGCTGTGACCAACGGTCTCGGAACCGTGACTGCAGTTGACGAGGCGCAGGCAAACTACGACAGTGCCGTGGCCGGTGAAATGGAGGCTCTGAATAGCGCAGAGTTCAACAGGCGTGAACTGGAGCGCCTGACGGGTATCTATGCTCGTGAACTGTGCTCTCTTTCGGCGGACGCACTCTCCCTCGATGGGCCTGATCCTGTCGATGTCGATGTGTGGGCGGCTCTTGCCAGGGAAAATAGTCCTGAGATCGGCGCTGCTGAAGAGGGGATGAAAATCGCTCGCCGTGAGCTGGAAAAGAACAGGGCGGCAGCCTATCCTTCTCTCGACTTTGTTGCCGGTCGGAGTTATTCGGTCAGCGAGACAAGCTATACCATCGACCGGGCTTACGATACCTATTCGTTCATGCTGCAGTTCAGGGTGCCGATGTATACCGGTGGCTATATCAGTGCTTCGGTGCGTCAGGCAAGAGCAGGTTGCCGTAAGGCGGAAGAGGAGTATGCCTGGTATGAACGCCAGGTCGATGCCGACATTCGCAGGCACCACGACGCTGTATTGAACGCTATTGCGCAGGTCCGGGCCTGTGAAAAAGCCGTTGTCTCAAGGCAGACGGCGCTCAGGAGTATGCAAAAAGGTGTGCAGGCCGGTCTTTCGACCAGGGTTGAGGTGCTTGAATCCCGGGTAAAACTGCTTGCTGCCGGACAGGATCTGGCCAAAGCCCGCTATCAGTATATTATCAATCTTCTTATGCTGAAGGATGCTTCAGGTATGATCTCCGATGCGGATATCGATGAGGTCCAGAGCTGGCTGGAGGAAGGGAAGGGATAATCCCCTTCACAGGAGCGGCTGTTGCAGGACGGGGGAGGGAGAACGGCTTTTTTCGGCGGTTAGGTTGAGAATGGTTACATTCTACAGTGGTTGCCGTTAGTTTACGTTTTTGTCCCACCTTTAACCTTTTTCCGGTATGCATCTGTTGACACGTTTTTTCAGGTCCGCGATTCCCGGTGTTTTTGCCGCTGCTTGTATCCTTTGCCCTTCGCCTGCGGAGGGTGCTGACTTGGCGGTGCCTCGTGGCGTTCCGGCTGTTTCAGACGTTATCAGGCCATCCGTTCCGGATCACCAAAAGTATCAGGCTGATCTGCCTGCGTCAATTACTGAGACGAAACCGGTATTTGCTTTTCAGATTTACAAGGAAAGCCTTTATACCTATTCATTCCCCGGCAGCAACTATTTGATGTTGAATTTTCATACCACGAAAAAATTTGATCCGGCATCGCTCAATCCTTCTTCGATCAGCGTCAATCTGAAGTATTTCAAGGATGGTGAACTCAAAGGGCAGGAGCTGATGTCAGGGAAGTTCGTCAAGGCCAATTCCGACGATCCGCCAACAAGCCCTTCAAATATTCTTCGCTGGAAATCAGATCAGACTTCATGGGCATCAACGTGTTCAGGAGGATACAGCTCCTATTGCCAGATCGATGTGTCGATCTATGATACGCTGCTTTCAGATGATGGTGAAAAGCTTGATGGTGACGGCAATGGTACGCCAGGGGGGCACTACCGCCATAAATTCATGCGCGGTCAGCCAATGCCCTGAGGTTTTTTTCGGCTGTGTCCGGCTGGAAAAACGATCGTGCGGATTGTAGACGAGAGAAAAAGATCATGAAGCTGAAGAGAATACATACAGCGCATTCGCTGGATTTCTATGCATCCGACCTGACGACGGCGCTTGAGCTTCCTGTCGCCGGAACCGGGGTTGCCGCAGGGTTTCCGTCTCCTGCAGAAGATTACGAGGAGCTGTCGCTCGATCTGAACAAGGCCCTGATACAGCATCCTGCCGCAACCTTCTATGCCAGGGTCAAAGGATCTTCCATGAGAGATGCAGGTATTGCTGATGGTGACCTTCTGATCGTCGACAAGTCGCTTGAGGCAAAAGACGGCGATATTGCGGTCTGTTTTCTCGACGGCGAGTTTACCCTCAAGAGGATTGCCCTGCGGGAAGAAGGCCTGTTCCTTATGCCTGCAAACGATGAGTTTCAGCCTATCCGTATCACGGAGGAGAGCGATTTTCTTGTTTGGGGGATTGTGACCTACATCGTGCATAAACCGCGATAGCCGGAGGTATCGCCATGTTCGCTCTTGTTGACTGCAATAATTTTTACGCTTCGTGCGAGCGGGTGTTCAATCCTTCGCTTGTCGGGCGGCCGGTTGTCGTGCTGTCGAACAATGACGGGTGCGTTATTGCCCGTTCCGAGGAGGCCAGGGCTTTGGGAATCGGGATGGGGGAGCCGGAGTTCAAGTGCCGCGAGATGCTTGAGCGGCATGGTGTTGCTGTTTTTTCATCAAACTATCCGCTTTATGGCGATATGTCCTCGCGGGTGATGACGACGCTTGCCGGGTTTGCGTCGTCGATCGAGGTGTATTCGATCGACGAGTCGTTTCTCGATCTCAGCGGTTTCGGGCGGTTCGACCTGGACCGCTACGGGCGCGATATCCGCAGAACGGTGCGGAAGCATACCGGCATTCCTGTCGGGATCGGTATTGCTCCGACTAAAACCCTGGCGAAGATCGCAAGCCGGATTGCCAAGAAGGAATCCCGGTACGACGGGGTGTGCCTGCTCAGGAGCGATGCAGAGGTTCGGTGCGCACTGGAAAGGACAGCAGTCGGCGATATCTGGGGGATCGGCAGGCAGCGGGGCCGCTTTCTGCAGGCGAACGGCATTCTTTCGGCAGCTGATTTTGCCGCGGCCTCTTCCGGCTGGGTCCGGCGGCATCTGCATGTGACCGGGGCAAGGGTTCAGGCCGAGTTGAACGGCCACTCCTGTCTGCTGCTCGAAGAGGTACGGCCGGCAAAGAAAAGCATCTGTGTCTCCCGCTCGTTCGGGCGGACGGTGACATCGAAAGATGCATTGCGACAGGCGACGGCAACCTTTGCCGGACGGTGTGCGCTCAAGCTTCGTCGTGAGGGGCTGCTGTGTTCAATGATCACGGTATATGCCGGAACCAGCCGGTTCAATTGCCATGGTGAGCGTTACTGGGGCACGAAAACCCTTGCCTTGCAGGAGCCTTCACAGGATTCCATCGTACTGCTTGCAGCTGCAGAGAAGCTGATCGATGCGGTGTTTCAGCCTGGTTACGAATATCGGAAAGCAGGAGTTGTTCTTGCCGGCCTGATCCCGGCAGACGCATCCGGTGCCGCCCTGTCGCTGTTTCCTGAAACGTCCGGTCTTCGCGACGACCGCCACCGGACACTCATGCAGGTCATGGATTCCGTCAACCGGCGATATGGAAGCGGTGCTATCCGTCTTGCTTCGGAAGATGCTGAAGCGTGGCGCCCGCGGCAGAAGCGCCTCTCTCCGCGTTACACGACCCGGTGGCGGGAGATTATCGTTGTCAGGGGCTGAATTCGACCATACGGTCGAATCTGTCGACGGTATGGTCGGAAAGCGGCCCGGGCAGGAAACTGGGAATCGGGGGTGTTTTATCGCTAAAAAGCTGCAAGGAAACGGCTTATCCTGTTGCTTCTGATAGGGTTGCCGTCTGGTATGGTAGTTGATGCTGATTGATGAAGAGCGATTGCCGGTGCTTGCACTGTTGAAGAACATGGTTGCGCAACTCCCCTAACTTTAAATAAGGAGATGGTTATGAAACGTTTCGTCGTGGTTTGTATGGTCATGCTGTTTGCGGTAGCCGGTACGGCTCAGGCAAAGGCGGGATGGATGGCAATTCCGGATCCCAATACCGGCGTTGTGGTAACGGTCGGTGAGCCTGCTGAAGATCCTCCCGGGGATCCTGCAGCAGAGTCCAGCGGACCTTTGGGATCGAACCCTCAATCAGGAGATGGCGTTTCTGACGGAAGCGTTCTCGATTCCCCCAACGGCCCGAACCGGCCCTGACCGGACAATGGCAAATTCCCCGGTCAATGCCGGGGTTTTGTTCATTTTCTCTGTTTCGGCTGAGGCGCGTATGTTCTGGAACTCACATCATTGTTTGCCCGCAGATTCCTGCCGGGATAAGCTCCCTCCGGAAGATTATTCAGATAAATAAGAGTTATTCTTTTTTATGTTTTTTTATTATCTTTAATAAGATTTTTATTGTCCGGTTTTTTGCTGACCGGAAACTTAAGGAAGAGGGACGTTCAATGGATGATGATTATACCAGGGAGCTGATCGATCAGTTCATCAAACGATGCAAGTCGCATGGTTTGAAGATAACGCCTCAGCGGCTTGCGATTTACCGGGAGCTTCTGAAGCTGCAGGTGCATCCTTCGGCCGATGCGGTATATAAAAACGTTGTGAAGGAGTTTCCTACGATTTCATTTGATACCGTGAACCGTACGCTTCTGACCTTTGCTGAAATCGGGGTGGTCGAAACGGTCGAGTCGCATTCCGGGGTGCGCCGTTTCGAGACTGATCTCGAGCCTCATCATCATCTGCATTGCGTAGTATGCGGAGAGATTATCGATTTCTGCGACAGCGATCTCGATGAGATTCATGTGCCGGCAAGGATCGCTGAAGAGTTCACCGTGCTGGGCAAGCGGGTTGTGATCAGAGGAATCTGCCGCACGTGTGCGGAGAAAGGGAATGATGACGGTCAGACGTCCAAGGGCAAGCCTCGGACAACGGCTTCTCTTTCGAAGGATAAGGCATGATTTCCAGCAAAAAAACCCTCTTTTCAGGAGGGTTTTTTTGCTGTTGTTTCGGTGAGCGGAGCTCAGGAAACCTGAACGTACATCGATGCTTTGACGCCGCAGATCGGACAGTTGTCCGGAGGGGTTCCGAGTTCAATATGGCCACAGACCGGGCAGAGCCAGATTTCGGTTTCTGAAAGATCTTCACCGTTTTTTGCGGCTTCGAGCGCTTTTCGGTAGAGTTCCGCGTGGACTTTTTCCGCTTCTACGGCATAGCCGAACATGCGTTTTGCCTTATGGCCTTCTGCGACTGCCTGCTCGTACATCGGCGGATACATTTCGTTATGCTCGTAGGTTTCGCCTCCGATAGCGACTTCAAGATTTTCTGCGGTTGATTTGATCCCGTCAGATGCGCTGAGGTGCCCTTCGGCATGGATTCTCTCGGCTTCGGCTGTTGTTCTGAACAGTTTTGCGATATTGCTGAACCCGTCTTTTTCCGCTTTTTTTGCGAAGGCGGCATATTTCTGATATGCCTGGCTTTCACCGGCAAAAGCGTTTTTCAGGTTTTCCTGGGTTGTCGGCATTGTTCTGGTTCTCCTTATGGTATTGTGATATTGTGATGGTGTGTTATGCTTTGATAATGACGCCAAGGTCTTCGAGCAGGGATTGCAGGTCCTCTTCGTGCTCAACCTCGTCCTGGAGGATCTGGACCGCAAGATTGTAGGTGACCGGATCTTTCATACCGATTTCCTGAATAATGCTGTTATAGGTGGAAATCGCGCACTGTTCACCGGAAATGTTCTGTTCCAGAATTGTTTTGACAAACGGATTGTCCGGAGCGTCGTAGCCGCAGTTTGTCCACTCGAACCACTGTTTCGGATTGGTCAGCGGAGTTCCTCCAAGCTGAATGATACGGTTGCTGACCATGTCGGCGTGTCGCAGTTCGTCTGCGGCATGCTGCATGAGTTCAGCCATGATGGCGTCTTTCATCGGGCCTTCGACAACCTTTGCGCCGATCCAGTACTGGTAGTAAGCAAGCCATTCGTCGGCAAAAGCTTTGTTGAGCAGTTCAAGCACCCGATCGATGTGCTCTCCAACGATTTCACGTCCTCTGGTTCCCATAGTCTCTCCTTGAAATTTCTGTTTTGAGGTATTGTCCGCTCTGCTGAGTTCAGGAAATAGACACTCCCTGCCACGACAGCCCGTTGGCCCGGATGACAGGGAGATGATTTTTCAGGGTTTACTTGTCGAGCGGTTTGTGGCAGAACCACCAGTCGTAGCAGTCGTACTGCTGTGGGCGTTTTTTTGCGTCTTCGATGTTGTTTGCCGGCGGAATGATAACGCGATCATTGAGAAGCGCGTTGTTCGGCCAGTCTGCAGGCATGGCAACCTTGTTTTTGTCGGAGATCTGAAGCGCCTTGACCGCGCGAAGAATCTCGTCCATGTTGCGGCCGATCTCCTGCGGATAATAGAGTACCAGACGGACCTTGCCTTCCGGGTCGCCAACGAAGACGGCGCGGACGGTATTGGTTCCTTTGCCCGGATGCAGCATGCCAAGCTGGCTTGCGATGCGGTCGTTGGCTGCGACAATCGGGAATGTGATCTCGACGTCGAGGTTATCTTTGATCCACTCGACCCATTTAATGTGGGAGAATACCTGGTCGACGCTCATGCCGATCAGTTTGCAGCCGATTTCGTCGAACTTTTCGACTCTCTGCTGGAATGCAACGAATTCTGTCGTGCATACCGGGGTATAATCTGCAGGATGACTGAAGAGTACAAACCAGGAACCTTTGAGGTCACCGGGAATGTTCATCGGGCCGTGTGTGGTCTGCACCTTGAGCTCCGGAAAATCGTCGCCGAGCAGCGGCATGGACATTTCAAAGTACATTTCATCGTCAAATGGCTGTGACATGGTAGAGATCTCCTTGTGACTTTTTGTTGATTATTATCCTTGTTGCTTTCCGTTCTTTTTCAATATACGCATTTTTTTTTACTTGTCAAGATCTGATACTAAATAAGAGTTATTCTTTTTTATGTTTCCGGTTTCACATCACCCCGATCCGTTTCTGTGCTCCCGGATGCTTGTTGCCAGTCTGAATTCCCTGAAGTCATTGAGGGCTCCGGGTACCGCCTGCGTTTTTCGTTCGTATCTGAAGGCAGACCGGTCGCTGTAGCGCCAGCAACAGCCTCGGTCGTGCCGCAATGAGCCTTTTTCGGGTCCGGAGGGGTTTGTTCGATGGGTGCTGCCGGGGTAAGCTTTGCCATGCCTGTCTTCGCACCACTCAAACACGTTGCCGCTCTGGTTGAAGGTTCCGTAACCGGATACCCCTGAGGGGTAGTCGTATGCCGCAGCGGTAGGCACCGCAGGACCGGTTGTTGCGGTTTCTGCAGTTGTTTCTTTCCTCATATTTGCAAACTTGTCAACCTGATAGTAAATTCGGGTTGACAAATCAGAGGTATTCTTTTTTTTCTGCCATGAACGATCTGACATTACAGATTCTCCAGCGATTGCGGCAAGCCGATGGCTTTTTGTCGGGAGGCGAGATTTGCCGGGAATTTTCGATGACCCGGAGCGCTGTCTGGAAACATATCGGCCTTTTGCGGGAGCAGGGTTACCTGGTCGAAGCGGTAACAGGGAGAGGGTACCGGTTGACGGCAACGCCGGATCTGCCTTGCGACGCGGAGGTTCAGTCTTTTCTTGAAACAAGGCGGATCGGGCGCGATCTGACGTTTCATGAGACGGCGGTGTCGACGAACCTGCTGGCCAAGGTTATGGCGCGCAGCGGTGTTCCTGAAGGAACGGCGGTGAGTGCAGATGAACAGACCGGCGGCCGCGGAAGGATGCTTCGCAGGTGGGTGTCACCGGCCGGAGTGAACCTGTATTTTTCCCTGATCCTTCGTCCTGCGGTTTCTCCGGGGAGGATTCCCCAGATTCCTCTGCTGGCAGCCGCTGCAGTTCACCGATCGCTTTCGGCATCCGTGCCCGAACTCGATTTTCGCATCAAGTGGCCGAACGATATTCTTGTCGGCGGGAAGAAAATCTGCGGCATTCTCTGCGAGATGGAATCCGAGGCTGACATTGCGCATTTTGTCATTGTCGGCATAGGTATCAATGTGAACCTCTGTGAGATGCCGGAAGAGATCAGCGATATTGCCACCTCGCTCTGTCTTGCAGCCGGAAGGAGATACTCCCGAGCCAGGCTTCTTGCCTCGTTTTTCAACAGCTTTGAACCGCTGTATGACGCCTGGCTCGAGGGGGAGGATCTTGCGCCGGTACTGCCCGTTCTTGAAACGCACTCGTATTTGCTGGGACGGACGATTGAAGTTGAGCAGTTCAATCATCGTCTCAGGGGGATTGCTGTCGGCATCAGCCCGGCAGGAGAGCTTCTTCTGGAAATGGATAACGGGGAAAGGAAGGCGGTCTCCTCCGGTGAGGCGCATCTTTCTGTTGAATGAAACTAACTTTTGTGTGACCATATGACAGCAATGATCGATCCGCTTATCAGCGAAGCGTACAGCGTTCTTGAAACCGGCACTCCTGTTGACTACGACCTGGCATCCCGTCTTGGATCGATACAGGGCGAAGCGGTGCCGGATCTGCTGTCGCTGGCCAACAAGGTGAAAAACCGCTATGCATCTTCCGGCGGCGGAGCCCTCCACAGTTGCTCGATTCTCAATGCGAAATCAGGGGTTTGCGGTGAAAACTGCCGGTTTTGCGCCCAGTCTCTGCATAACCGGGCCGATGTTGAACAGTACGCCCTTCTTGACAGACAGCATGTGCTGGAGGCAGCCGGCAGGGTGTATGCCCAGGGGATCCGCCATTTCGGGATTGTGACGAGCGGGTACGGCTACCTGAAGGCAAACCCGGAGTTTCTGAGGATCATTGATCTTGTAACCGATCTCCGGCTGGAGTACCCCGGTCTGAACGTGTGTGCCTCACTGGGCGTGCTTGGCCCGGAGAGTGCGGCAATGCTTGCCGGGGCAGGGATTGCCCATTATAACATCAATATTCAGGTTTCCCCCGACCGGTACAGCGATCTGATTGCCGACAGCCATCCGCAGAATGATCGTATCGAAACCATCCGGTTGCTGCGAAGTCACCTGATTCCGGTTTGCTGCGGGGGGATACTCGGTGTCGGGGAGACGATGCAGGAGCGCATCGACCTGATCTTTGCTCTTCAGACGCTCGATATTGCCGTTATTCCCCTGAATGTTCTTGTTCCGGTTGAGGGCACCCCGCTTCAGGGTTCTGCGCCTCTCGCCGTGAGCGATATTGTGAAAACATTCGCAATCTGCCGTCTTGCTCATCCGGACAAGGTGATCAAATTTGCTGCCGGACGGGAAACTGTCATGAAGGATTTCCAGGGGCTTCTGATGCTTGCGGGAGCTAACGGTTTTCTGACAGGAGGTTATCTGACGACCAGAGGACGCGATATTGCTGACGATTACGCCTTTATGGCGCAGCTGCAACATTTTACAGGGAGGCCCTGATGATACCTGTTTTTGAGGCTATGGAAAAAGAGCTTGCAATGCTCAAGAGCCGGGACCGCTTCAGGCAGCTGCCGGATACGGGCGTGCGGGACGGACGGTTTCTTGAGTTCAAAGGACAATCTCTTCTGAACCTTTCCTCGAATGATTATCTGGGAATAGGCAGCAGCCGTTCGCTTGTCGAGGAGTATTTTGATGGCTGCCACCGCTATACCGAGGAGTACTGGATGGCTTCGTCGTCGTCTCGTCTGCTGGTCGGCAATCATCGTCTCTACGGCGCGCTTGAATCGCGACTTGCCTCGCTCTACGGGAGACAGGCTGCGCTGGTCTTCAACAGCGGTTATCATGCCAATACCGGTATTCTCCCGGCAATTTCCACGCGCCACGATCTTATACTTTCCGACAGGCTCAACCATGCAAGCATTATCGATGGCGGCAAAATTTCTGCAGCGGAGTTTCAGCGATACCGTCATCTGGATTACGATCATCTCGAGTCGCTTCTCGAGTCTGCAGGAAGCCGGTATCGCCAGATCTTTATCGTGACGGAATCAGTGTTCAGCATGGACGGTGATGTTGCCGATCTGGGGCGGCTGGCGGAGCTGAAAGATCGCTATGGGGCGATGCTTGTCGTTGATGAGGCTCACGGGGCGGGAACATTCGGCAGAGAGGGACTGGGCGTGGCTGAAGCTATGGGTGTCACCGGCAGGGCCGACATTCTTGTCGGGACATTCGGCAAGGCTTTCGCGTCAACCGGTGCCTATGCGGTAATGGACAGTCTGGTGCGGGACTATCTTGTCAATACGATGCGCACACTGATTTTCACCACCGCACTGCCGCCTGTGGTGCTTGGCTGGAGTGCCAGAGTGCTGGAGCGGCAGCGAGGCATGCGTGAGGAGCGTGACTATCTGCAGGAGATCTCTTCTCGCCTGCGTGAGGAATTCCGGGGGCGGGGATTGGCGGTATACGGGGAGAGCCATATTATTCCTGTCGTGCTGGGAGAGAATGATCGTGCCGTCCGGAAAGCGGCAGAGCTTCGTGATCATGGAATTCTTGCGCTTCCCGTGCGACCGCCTGCGGTTCCTGCTGGCAGTGCCCGGCTTCGTTTTTCGCTCCGTGCCGATCTGCAGTGGGAGGACCTTGCCCCTATTCCTGAACTTCTGATACCCTGAGACGTATGAAGACGATCTGGATAGAGCAGCGGGAGTGCCGTCGTGTTCTGGTGTTTTTCAACGGCTGGGGAATGGATGAACGCATTGCGCGGTTTATCCAGGCCTCAACCCCGGATGATTTCGGGTACGATGTCCTTGCCTGTCACGATTATCACGACCTTCTGGTGCCGGACGAGGACCGTCAGCGTCTGGCTTCCTATGATGAACGGGTGATTGTGGCCTGGTCGCTGGGTGTCTATGCGGCTCTGGGCAGCGGTCTCGACAATATCGGAAGAGCGATTGCCCTGAACGGTACGTTGTATCCGGTCAGCAGCCGGAAAGGTATTTCTCCGGAGATCTTTCAGGCGACGCTCGATACCTGGTCGGAAGATAGCCGGGAACGCTTCAATCGCCGAATCTGCGGCAGCGGGGATCTTGCTGGTCGCTTTAAGGCCGTTGCGTCCGTGCGCAGCATTGAAGACCAGAGGTCGGAACTTGCCGCTCTGCAGCGGATGTTTGCTGAGCCGTCTTTGCCTGCTGATCCGGCATGGCGGTATACGCATGCTGTTATCGGTAGCCGGGATATGATTTTTTCTGCGGATGTCCAGAAAACGGCGTGGCGGGACCTGTCGAAGACGGTCATTAATGCGATGCCGCATGTTCCGTTTTTTCATCTGAACGGCTGGCAGGAGGTGGTGGCGTGCAGCAGTTGAACAAGGGACTGATCAGGCAGCGTTTCGGGCGCCAGTTGCATGGATATCATCGCTATGCCTTTATTCAGAGATCGATGGCGGAGCATCTTGCTGACATGGTGCTCGCAGCGCTTCCTTCTTCAGAGGTTGGTCGTCTCTTCGAAATAGGTGCAGGGTCCGGGGCGCTGACGTCGGCGTTGCTCGAACGTCTGCGAGTCGGCAGGTATTATGCCAATGATCTTGTGCCGCAGTCTGCCGCGATGCTCGAAACCGTTGCTGCTCTTCATGGGGCAGCAGCTGCAGATTTTCTCGAAGGGGATATCGAAGCGCTCGGGTCGCTTCCGGGGAATCTGGATCTTATCGTTTCGGGGGCAACGGTCCAGTGGCTGGAAGACCTCCCGGGGTTTTTCCGTCGGATGGCAGGGCTTCTCAAGCCGGGAGGCGTGCTTGCATTCAGCACCTTCGGTCGCGACAATATGCAGGAGATCCGGGCGCTTGAGTCGGTCGGCCTGCATTACCATTCTCTTGAAGAGATGCGGTCAATGGCGGGAGATGCCTACGATGCCGTCAGCATGGAAGAAGATCTCCATCAGCTCGATTTTGCCGGTCCTGAAGCGGTGCTGCGCCATATAAGCCGGACGGGAGTCAACGGGATTGACCGCCGGACATGGACAAAAAGCCGCCATCGGGCATTCATCGATCGCTACCGGAGTACCTTCCCGTCGGGAGACGGCGTGCATCTGACCTATCATACGCTGTATTGCTGTTTCAGAAAGCCATCTCCTGCGTGCAGCGAATCGGGTTCTTCGTGAGGGAAGAACGATATCTCTGTTCTGTCCTGCCCGTGGCACGTTTTCAGTTCAACAATCGACAACTCAACACTCTTCCATGATTATAGCAGTCAGCGGTATTGATACGGGGATCGGAAAAACAGTCGCGACAGGATTGCTTGCCCGCGCGCTTGTAAGGCAGGGCAGGAGCGTGATAACCCAGAAGGCAGTCCAGACCGGGTGCACAGGAGTGTCGGAGGACATCCTGCAGCACAGGGAGCTTATGGGAATCGGGCTGCAGGATGTTGATCGCGAAGCGGTGAGCTGCCCTCTGGTCTATGCCTATCCGGCATCTCCTCATCTTGCGTCGGCGCTTGAGGGCTGCACGATTGACCCGGATTCTATTTCAGCTGCGTCAGCTCTGTTGCTGCGGAGGTATGATATGGTGCTTCTTGAAGGGGCGGGCGGTTTGATGGTGCCTCTTGACGGAGAAACGCTCTTTATCGATTATCTGGCCAGAGAGGATATGCCGCTGGTTCTTGTGACCTCATCACGGCTTGGGAGCATTAATCATACCCTGCTTTCTCTTGAAGCGTGCTGCCATCGGAATATCGCACTCAGAGGCCTGGTGTATAACCGTTTCGGAGAGGGGACCGATACCGTGATTGCTGACGATACCCGCCGTGTACTGGAGCGGTATCTGTCTCTCTATGGATACAGCTGCCCGGTTGTCGATCTTCCGGAGGCCGGAGCGTCTATGTCGGCAGCCTGCCTTGACAGGCTCGCACAACTTGTTTCCTGATGCCCGGCAGGACGACTCCGGGCTGATGAATAGCTGATAGCATTACAACAGATGATATGATGCAACGAATCGATACTGATTTTGACCGGGAGCATATCTGGCATCCCTATACGTCAATGAACAATCCTCTTCCGGTCTATCCGGTAGCCGGTGCTTCAGGGGCGACGATCGAGCTGGAGGACGGGCGCGTGCTTGTAGACGGGATGTCGTCATGGTGGGCTGCGGTGCACGGTTACAATCATCCCGTGCTGAACCGGGCGGTGATCCGGCAGCTTGACTCTATGAGCCACATTATGTTCGGCGGTCTGACCCATGAACCTGCGGTGAGGCTTGCCCGTCAGCTTGTTGCGCTGACGCCGGATCCTCTGCAGAAGGTCTTTTTCAGCGATTCCGGTTCTGTTGCTGTCGAGGTGGCTATCAAGATGGCCCTTCAGTACTGGCAGGCAGCCGGATTTCCAGGGAAGCATCGCCTGCTGACCGTCCGTTCGGGGTATCATGGTGATACGTTCGGTGCAATGTCGGTGTGCGATCCCGTTACCGGTATGCACGGTCTCTTCAGCGGCGTGCTTGCATCGCAGTTTTTTGCCGAAGCGCCCGAGTGCGGTTTCGATGCCGATTGGGACGAGCGCTGTATCGAGGATCTCCGGCATAAGCTTCGAACACATCATGATGCCATTGCAGCGGTGATCATCGAGCCGGTTGTGCAGGGCGCCGGCGGGATGCGTTTTTATTCTCCTCACTATCTTGTGCGCCTCCGGGAGCTGTGCGATGCATATGGCGTGCTTCTGATTTTTGACGAAATCGCTACCGGTTTCGGCCGTACCGGAAAGATGTTCGCTCTTGAGCATGCCGGCGTTGTTCCTGATATCATGTGCGTCGGCAAGGCCCTGACCGGCGGTTATATGACCCTTGCGGCAACGCTTGCCACGGAACATGTTGCTGATACGATCTCGTCGGATAAACCCGGTTTGTTTATGCACGGTCCGACGTTTATGGCCAATCCTCTTGCCTGCGCGGTAGCCTCGGCGAGTATCGGGCTGCTCTGCGGCAGGGACTGGAAACGAGAGGTTATGGATATTGAGCGCGCTCTCCGGGAGGGACTCGAGCCCTGCAGCAGGATGAGCGGGGTTTGCGATGTGCGTGTATTGGGAGCGATCGGTGTCGTTGAGCTCAGCAGGCCGGTCGATATGGCGGTCGCGCAGAAATTTTTCGTGGAGCGGGGTGTCTGGGTCAGGCCGTTCGGCAGGCTTGTGTATCTCATGCCGCCGTATATTATTGCCGCTGGCGAACTCGATCTTCTGACCCGTGCCGTCAGGGATCTCGTTGCCTCCAGCGCTACGTGAGCGGCAGGGCCTGTATTTGTTTCTTTGTTTCGACTTCTATAAATTAAATTCTTTTGTGTCGAACGGGAATTCTCGCAAGAGACCATTTCTTATCAGATATGCCGTTGCCGATGATGTTCCCGTTTTTTTATATGGATCAAAACGATGTATCATGCTCAGTGATGTTCTGCTTATCGGAGAAAAACACAAGTCTGCAGCACAGGAAATCGCGGTTCGGGTTGTAGCCGAACGCGATGCCATTCTTGCCTCCCGCCCCGGGTACCGTTATATGGTTGCTGTTTCAGGGGAGTCCGGCGCCGGCAAGTCGGAGCTTTCGCATTCCCTGGCACAGGAACTCAAGAAAAGCGGGATCCGTGTCAAAGTGCTCCATACCGATAACTATTACACTGTTGAACCCTCTATGCGGCGTGCGGACCGGGAATCCACCAATTTTGATCGTGTCGGTATCGATGAATATGACTGGGGACTCCTGAACGGAAACATTGAGGATTTCAGGCAGTCAAGGCAGTCGATCATGCCCTGTATCGATATCCTGACCGATGAAGTCGATCAGCTCTATACCGATTTCAGCCGCATCGATGTGCTTGTCATCGACGGGCTTTATGCTTTGGGTGTTGACGATGTCGATCTTCGGGTTTTTATCGATCTGACCTATCATGAGACGAAAAAAAGTCAGCTGGAGAGAGGCAAGGAGTCGACCGATGACCATCGCTGGCAGGTTCTGGAACGCGAACACCTCAGCGTTCGTTCGCTGCGTTCTCTTGCCGATCTTTTTGTCGACCGTTCCTTCCTTGTCGTTGATGCCGCAGAGTATGAATCCGGCGAACCCTGTTATACCTACAGATCGAATTGAGGGATTTCTGCAGGATTGCCTGCAGACGATAAAAACGCTGTTGCGGGATTGTTCCGGCAACAGCGTTTTTATCGGGCTTTTCGTGTGATAGGCGTCAGGGCGTCCTGAGAATGACCCCTACAGCATCGAGGAATACCCCGCAGCGTCCGAAGAGACCGTGAATTGCCGAGCCGGGAGGAGCTGAATAGGTATAGTGCGCCGCCCCGCCGGTACCGCCCCATCCTTTGGATCGTCCCTTGCTGGTCACGATCTGGAATGAGTCGACAAACGTGCCGTGCTTACCGGTGACCCTGGTGATATGTTCTCCCTGTTCAAGGGTGAACACGGTCAGGTTTCCGCCGTTGCCTCCATGCATCTTCCCGGTAATCCGCTGACCCGCCTTGTTTTCATAGATAAACTGTACGGCATCAATATAGGCTCCCGAACGGACCCGGACCTCCACGACGCGGAGTCCTCCTGTCTGGTTGTCAGAAAAATAGCTGCCTCCGGCTCCCCCTGAAGGACCGAGGAACGAAAACGTCTCTGCCGATGCAGGACGTACGAAAAAAGTCAGCATGATCGCGAGAGCAAGGACGATCGATGCCTGAGTGCGCAAAGCGGTTCGTGTCATAGAGGCCTCCTTGTCTGGGTTGGGGCGGGGTTTCCTTAAGTCTGTTTGTCTTTTTATAATGTAGGAAACCCAGGCGCAATTTCTCAATGGCAGCGATGATGATGTGCATCAGGCCATTGACCCCGAAACGACACGTCGCGGCGAAGCGGTTACGAGCCCGTCGCCGATTGCAGGATGCGACAATAAGCTCTCTTATTGCTTCATGTATGAATCTCCGTTATGATCCTTGAAGAACTTCATCAATTGCTTTTGCCCGGATCAATGGCCCTTCTGGCCCGCCATTGCCATGATGATCCCAACGCATTCGCCCTGTCATTGCATGGCAGGCGCGATCTGCCGGTGCGCGCTATTGCCGAGCAGATTGCCTGCCGGAGAAAAGCTGCGAAAAAACTGCCCTCGCTTTCTTTGCAGCCGTTGATCTATACGACGCTTTCCCTTGAACAGGCTTCAGGAGAGCGGTCGGCACGCTACAAGGCCGGTCTGATGGGCGGGGATCGGGTGATCGATCTGAGCGGAGGTCTGGGAATCGATGCCCTGTTCCTTGCTTCGCGTTTCCGGGAGGTGCTTTATTGCGAGCGTGATGCTGTTCTTGCCGCGATTGCCGGACATAATTTCAGAACATTGGGAATTACCAATATTACTGTGGTTGTCGGGGATAGTATTGCATTTCTGCAACATGCTCCTGATGACAGTTTTGACTGGATTTATGTCGATCCTGCCCGGAGAGAGCACGGAGGACGGTCGGCCGGTCTGAAAAACACAAGCCCTGATGTCACGGCGCAGCACGATCTTTTTCTTCGCAAGGCCCGGAAGTTCTGTGTCAAGGCGTCGCCTGCTCTCGAAATCAGCGGCCTCGAGCGTGAACTTTCTTCGCTTGTCTCGGTGACGGTACTTTCTGTCGAAAGAGAGTGCAAGGAGGTGCTTCTTTTCTGCGAACGTGACAGCTGCGCGGCAGGCGCTCCGTCTGTCCGATCGGTCTGCCTCGGCAAAAAAAGTGATTGTATTCTCGACGACGATCCCGGCTCTGCCGTCAGCAGGGCAGTTGCCGATGAGCCCGGGAGATATCTGTTTGAGCCCGATCCAGCAGTCATCAAGGCCCGGCTGAGCCATCTGCTTGCCCTGCGTTACGGGCTGAAGTTTCTCAATGCATCGGTTGATTATCTGACAGGCCCTGAAGCCGTTGCCGGGTTTCCGGGCAGAACGTTCAGGATTTTCGATAGGTTTGCCTATAAGCCCTTGGCAGTCAAAGCGTTGCTGAAAAAGCGGGGAATCACTGCGGCCAGCATTCAACGACGGGATTTTCCTCTCTCTCCCGATGTGATCAGAAAGAAGTATCAGCTGAAAGAGTGTGACCGAACGTTTCTGTTTTTTACCAGAGATGCGGCCGGAGCTCTTCTGTGCCTGCATGGAGAACGCCTGTCGTAAAGATTCGAAGAGAGATCAGGTTTTTTTTCTCTTTTTGCCCAATTCGTCGCGCGTATTCTCAGTTCTTGTGCCTATCACTTTTCCTGTGAGGATGGCGATTGTATATGTTCGGCATATAAAATACCGCCTTTTTAGAGGTTAGTGGTAGAAATACTGTGTTTTAATGGGTGCTGTTTGTTAATTTTACCAGGGAACCGAATGGTGATTCCCTGATGTATTACTTGTCACTATCCCCTATACCCCTATGTGTCGCAACATCGTTTATCCCTGTTTTGCCTGGGTGATACTTCTGCTGCTGGTCAATGTCTCTCCCGTTTCTGCTGTTGTGCGGGATATCGATGGCAATACCTACAGAACGGTTGATATCAACGGTATGACATGGATGGCTGAAAACCTCAGCGTTCGTCACTATCGTAACGGGGACCCTATCAGGCATGCTGCCTCTGACGCTGAGTGGGCTTCGGCAGAACGTAATAAAGAGGGGGCATGGTGCTATTACCGGAACGATACCGCAAACGGTTCCTTATACGGAAAGCTTTACAACTATTACGCGGTACGCGACCCGAGAGGTCTTGCCCCTGCAGGCTGGAGGATTCCTGATGATCGTGACTGGGAAAATCTTGCAGATTTTTATGGCGGTAAAATTTATGCCGCAAAGCATCTCAAATCAGCTTCACACTGGCAGAATGCGTGTCCCGGAACCACAAACAAGTCCGGCTTTTCCGCTCTTCCCGGCGGTTACAGGCGAATTGATGCAGTGTTTCTCTATGCGGGGCAGATCGGCCTGTTCTGGTCGTCGTCGAAATTTGTCAATGGCTATGCCTGGTTTCGCAATATGAATTGCCGTAATGCAGTGCTGTTCCGCAACGATACGAACATGGGCAACGGTCTTTCCGTACGATGCGTCAGGTAGAATTTTTCCTGTTTTTGTAGCGTCGGCAAGCAGCCATTGTTATTCCAATGGCATTGTTTCGCTGTCTCCGGCGAGTTTCTGCAATTCTTTCCATGCCATGCCGTAGCGAAGCCCCTGAATGCTGACCCTGATGCTCTCTGTGCCGAGAAGTTTCATGAACTGGCGAAGGATGAGCGTTCCCATGGTAATGACATCGGCGCGTCCTTCCGGTATGCCTCTCTCCATGATTTCTTCAACCGTCTGGTGACGGAACTGCTCGAGCAGGGTATCGACCTCAGCGCAGGTCAGGCGACAGTTGTGAATTTTTTCGGGATCGAACTGTTCCAGGCCGCTGACTACAGCCGCAATGGTTGTCAGCGTTCCGGCGACGCCGTAGACATGCTCTCTGGATGCAAAGAAGGGCGGGAGATTGTCTGTGAGGTGGCGGTTTATCTCCTGCTTTGCGGCTTCGAAGTCCTCTTCGGACGGAGGCTGGCTCGAAAAAAATCGTTCGGTAAGCCTGACGGAGCCAATGTCCATACTGACGCTTCCTGTGATGGTTTGAGCGTTGCCCATGGTGATTTCCGTGCTTCCTCCTCCGATGTCGATCACCGTGAACCTGTCGGGAAGATCGTTCATTCCTGCAACTGCGCCGCTAAATGTCAGTGATGCTTCTTCCTGTCCGGAAATGGTTTTAATGACAATACCGCAGGCTCTGACGACCTCGTCGATGATCTCCATGCGGTTTTTTGCATCGCGCAGGGCACTTGTTCCTGCGGTGATAATATGCTGGACCTCATGTTCTTTGCTCAGGTGCTTGTAGTCGATCATGCATTGGATGAGCCGCTGCATGGCTTCGTGATCGATGATTTTCTGTTCATCGACATTTTTCCCGAGCCTGATGATGGTTTGTTTGTGATAGACCGGACTGATTGTCCCTTTTTCCGGATCGAGGTCGGCGATCAGGAGAAGAGCGGTATTGGTACCAATATCGATGCATGAAACTCGTTGCATAACAGATGTCGCGTTGTTCAGGAAATCGGTTCGACGAATGTAGAGAGCCATTCATCTTCGTAGATTGTACGGATACTCTTGTATCCAAGCGTCTTGAGCAGCTTTTTCAGCCAGGTCTCGTCATAGATCATGATACCGGATATGAGTATTCCGGATTCCGGTGCCCGGTTTTTTATCGCAGGGAGGATTCTGTCGATAACGTTCCTGTTGATGTTGGCAAGAATCAGATCATAGCGTTCTCCGAGAATTTCGGCAAGATCGTCTTCGGCATCAAGCATCTCCACCCGGATATTATCCGCATGGTTTTCAATGACATTCTCTCTTGCGTTTTCAGCGGCCCAGTCGTTGTTGTCGACAGCCAGTATTGGAAGACGGTTGCCGAGTTTCCGGCTCGCGATGGCCAGAACTCCGGTGCCGGTGCCGATGTCGAGAATTTTTCTGTCAGTCAGGTCCATCTCTTCCATCTGGCGCAGCATGAGCCTTGTTGTTGCGTGGTAGCCTGTTCCAAAAGACATTTTCGGGTTGATCTCGATGACAATCTGGCCGGGTTTTCTGTCGAACGTCTTGTTTTTCTGGACGATGACGATCCGGTCCGACACGACCACCGGCTGAAGATGGGCTTCCCATTCGGCATTCCAGTTTCTGTCGGCCATTCGTCTGACGCTGAGGCGGGGGGTGCTGCCGAATGCCTGTTCAAGCAGCATCAGTACGGCTTGTTCTTTTTCATTCGACCACTTGTCTTCGGGCAGATAGGCAAAGACACGGTTCTCTTCCTCCTGGAAATATTCGATACCCTCACTGCTGAGCAGCCCTATGCACGGTTCAATCTTCTCCGGAGCAAGATCGATAGTTAATTCTATGAAATCATGCGATTTAGCCATATCGGTCAATAGTTCAGGCATTCTGGATGAATGATAATCCGGCAATATACGGTTAAATTGAATGCAATGCTAAACGAGGTGCGGATTTCGCCGGTTCTTCATCAGCAATGCCGTTCAAAGTATCTGCAGCAGCCTTATTGCGGTTGCAAAACGCTTGCTGTAGTAAGGTTTGTTGATGTTTCCGAGGGTGACGCCCCTGCTCGACGATGCGTGCACGAACAGTCCGTTATCAATATAGATGCCGACATGATCGATGGTCGCGCCGCCGAGCCTGAAAAATACCAGATCGCCCCTTTGCAGCTTTCCCCGCGAAATTGTCTGCCCGAATTCGGATTGATGCTTTGCGGTCCTGGGAATTCTGGCATCGAAGGTGTTGCGGAAAACATGCTGCACAAAACCGGAGCAGTCAAAGGCGGCTTCAGTGGACCCGCCATAACGGTACCGGGTTCCGACAAGTCCCGTGACGTTTTCAAGCATGTCAATCAGTCGCTCTTCAGTTGTCATGAGCGGCAGAGGGCTATAGGTATCATTTTTTGTGTTTTTTGCGCTATATTGAACGCCTTGAGAGGAGTAGCTGCCTGCGCAGCTGCAGAGCAGTGCGACCAGGACCAGGAGCACGCCCCGCTGCAGCTCTGCTGCATGCTGAACGGCGCTGCGCAACATCGTTTGCAGGGAGAACGATTTCGTGTGCATACGGTTTTCTGTCCTTTCTGAAAAGGTTGTACATGCTTGCCAGAGATTCCATTGTAACGTTAAAAAGATAACAACTGTCAGGTATATGGCTGTAATGAAATTCGGGGGGACGTCTGTCGGGACAGCTTCGGCTATGCGGCGGGCGATGGGGATTGTTGCTGATGCAAAGAAAAAGAGCGCTCCGCTTGTCGTGCTCAGCGCCTGCAGCGGCATGACCAATCTCCTGATCAATATTGCCGGGGCGGCGGGAGAGAGTCGTCTTGGAGATGCTATGGAGATGGCTGCTGAAGTAAGATCGCACCATCTTTCCCTTGCGCGCGAGCTTGTTGAAGACCCTGTTCGCCGTGCGTCTCTCCAGACAAAGATCGAAGGCTATGTCAACGAGCTTGAAATGCTTGTCAAGGGCGTCGATATCGTCGGTGAACTGACCGACCGTTCGTTCGATACATTCTGTTCGTTCGGGGAACTGCTGTCGACGACGATTTTTTCCGAGGCGATGCTTGATGCAGGAGAGGACTGTGCCTGGGTTGATGTGCGCACCGTGATGATTACCGACGATAATTTCGGGACGGCACGTCCGCTCGAGAGCCGCTGCGAAGATAACGTGCAGACCCTCGTCAAGCCTCTTCTCAATGCGGGCAGCATTGTTGTGACACAGGGGTTTATCGGTTCGACAGCCGATGGAAAAACGACCACTATGGGCAGAGGGGGTTCCGACTTTACGGCGGCCCTTCTGGGAGCATGGCTCCCTTCTGATGAGATTCAGATATGGACGGATGTCGACGGTGTTATGACCTGTGATCCGAGAATCGTTCCTGATGCAAGAAGCATACGGGTGCTGACCTTTTCAGAGGCCGCAGAACTTGCGTATCTTGGAGCCAAGGTCCTCCATCCTGATACGATCGCTCCTGCGGTGAAGCAGAATATTCCGGTGTATGTACTCAATTCGCTTCATCCGGAAGCAAAAGGAACGGTTATCACCAATGATCCCGAGATTCTCGAAGGTATGAGTTACGGCGGACTTGTCAAGTCGATCGCGGTCAAGAAAGGGCAGTGCATTGTCAACTTCCGTTCCAACAGGATGCTCGGTCGTCACGGATTTCTTATAGAATTTTTCAATGTCTTTGCCCGGGCAGGGGTCTCTGTTGAAATGATTTCGACCAGTGAAGTCTCGGTATCACTGACCGTCAGCGATACCGCTGCTGTTGACGGGCTGGTGCGCGAGCTGGCTGGCATGGGAGAGGTGGAGCTGGAGCACAAGGTGGCAACGGTGAGCGTTGTCGGCGATAATCTCAGAATGTCGAGAGGTGTTGCTGGACGCATTTTCAGCGCGCTCAAGGATGTCAATATCAGGATGATTTCTCAGGGGGCATCGGAAATCAATGTCGGCTTTGTCGTCGAAGAGCGAGAGGTTCCGAAGGCCGTAGAAAACCTTCACCACGAGTTTTTCTCTGAAGACGATACAAGAGGTATTTTTGAGACGCCGGCAGGCAAGTGAATGATCGAGAACTATAACGCGTTATACACTATTATGGATTACAAATCGGCAGGAGTTGATATCAGTGCGGGAGAAGAGTTTGTCCGCCTTATCAAGCCGCAGGTGCGGCAGACGTTTACCAGCAGGGTCATGACGGATATCGGGGCGTTCGGGGGCTTTTTTCAGCCCGATTTTTCCGGATACAAAGAGCCTGTTCTTGTCAGCAGCATTGACGGAGTCGGGACCAAGCTCAAGGTTGCCGCTGAAGTAGGACGCTATGATACTATTGGCTCCTGCCTGGTCAATCATTGTGTGAACGACATTCTTGTATGCGGTGCACGCCCTATGTTTTTTCTCGATTATTATGCATGCGGAAAGCTCAAACCGGCAATGGCCGCGGATGTGGTCAAAGGTATGGTGAGCGCATGCAGGGAGAACTCATGTGCGCTGATCGGCGGCGAGACGGCAGAAATGCCGGGAGTCTATGCTGAAGATGATTTCGATCTTGCAGGGACGATTGTCGGGATGGTCGATCGCGAACTGGTCATCAACGGCAGCGCTATCGTCGAAGGCGACGTGATGATCGGTCTTCCTTCAACCGGCCTGCATACCAACGGGTATTCGCTCGCAAGAAAAGTGTTCGAGGGCCGTTTCGGTCATACCTTCGAAGGAATGGACCGCCCGGTGGGTGAAGAGCTGCTGCAGGTGCACCGTTCGTATCTTCCTGTCGTCGATGAACTGTTGACCTCGGAGGATCTCCACGGTATGTCGCATGTGACCGGCGGCGGACTTGTCGGCAATACCATGCGAATCATTCCTTCCGGTCTGAAGCTCGACATCGACTGGAATTCCTGGCCGGAACCGGTGATTTTCGACGTGATACGCAAGGAGGGCTGTGTTCCTGAAGAGGATATGCAGAGGACCTTCAATCTCGGTGTCGGTCTTGTTCTTATCGTTGCAGCCCGTGCCGTCGACGATGTGATGGCCGGTTTGAAATCCAGGCACGAAAATGCGTACATTATAGGACGCATCGCAGCTGAATAGGCATGCTTTTTTTCGAATTAATCTGATGTGCAATGCTGACACTGATTGTTATTCTTGCAGTGAGTTATCTCATTGGTTCTATTCCGACCAGTATCATCGCTGGCAAACTGCTCAGGGGGATTGATGTTCGCGATTACGGCAGCGGTAATGCCGGCGGAACAAATGCTTTTCGCGTTCTCGGCTGGAAAGCCGGGCTTGCCGTGACCCTGCTTGATATTGTCAAGGGGGCTGTGGCGGCGATATCCGTTGTTGTGTTTTTCGAGGCGCACCCGCTTGGGGTAATGCCCGATATCAATCCTGTCGCGTTGAGGCTTGTTGCGGGGCTCAGCGCAGTCTTCGGCCATGTCTTTACGGTTTTTGCCGGTTTTCGGGGTGGAAAGGGCGTGAGTACGGCCGCAGGCATGATGTTCGGTATTGCACCGGTCAGTACATTGATCGTGCTGGCTGTTTTCCTGCTGACGATTCTTGTGTCCAGATACGTTTCGGTTGCCTCGATTCTTGCCGCAATCGCTTTTCCGCTGGTTATTCTCATTCGCAAGTATTTCTTTGATCTCGGTGAAGGACTTGACTACTATATCCGGATGTTTAACGGTCATGTCTTCATTCATGACAGTCTGGATTTTCATCTGCTGATTTTCGGGCTTATTGTCGCCGGAGCAATCATTTATACACACCGTGCCAATATCGGCAGGCTGCTTTCCGGAAATGAAAACAGGGTGACATTCGGCCGGCACTCTTAGTGCCGCTGAAAAGCAATCATGACCATTACAGTTCTGGGTGCCGGGAGCTGGGGAACGACACTTGCCGTTCTTCTGGCGCAGAAGGGATATGCGGTGAGCCTCTGGGCTCACCGCCCTGATTTTGCAGAGGAGCTTTCCCGCAGCAGGGAGAATGTCAGATATCTTCCCGGTGCGGTGTTTCCTGAAAGCCTCGGGATAGCCGGAGATATTCGTGAGGCCGTTGCGGCTGCTGACGTGATCGTCGCCGCGGTTCCTTCACAAGCTGTTCGGGAAACCATGCAGCTGCTTTCAGGCATGAACCTTGAGGGAAAACTCATTGTCAATGTCGCCAAGGGGATCGAGCTCGGCAGCGGCAAACGACTTTCCGAGGTCATTCTTGAAACGCTTCCAGAACTGGATCCTTCCATGGTTGCGGTTCTTTACGGACCAAGCCATGCAGAAGAGGTTTCCGGGCAGCAGCCGACAACCGTTGTCGCGGCCTCCTCAAGTCCCGATACTGCAAAACGGGTTCAGGAGATTTTTCATACCCGCATGTTCAGGGTCTATGTCAATACCGATATCGTTGGCGTCGAAATCGCCGGATCGGTGAAAAACATCATTGCTATTGCTGCAGGCATTGCCGATGGCATCGGTTTTGGCGACAATGCCAAAGCCGCCATCATTACCCGCGGACTTGCCGAAATCTCCCGTCTGAGCGAGGCAATGGGCGGAGATCCCATGACGGTCAGCGGACTTTCAGGTATCGGTGATCTGGTGGTGACCTGCCTCAGCAAGCACAGCAGAAACCGCTATGTGGGAGAGCAGATAGGAAAGGGAAGATCTCTTGAGGATGTGATCAGCCACATGAACATGGTTGCCGAGGGTGTGCTGACAACGAAAGCCGTGGTTGAACTCAGCGACCGGCTCGGTGTCGATATGCCCATTACCAGAACCGTCTATGCGATGCTGTTTGAGCAGAAACCTGTCGAGGAGGCAATTTTAGATCTCATGACCCGCGATCCGAAACCCGAGCTGTAGAGGCCCAGGCCTCCCGGGGCCTGGCCGTTTTGTTCGGGCAGCCACAAGAGATCAACCGCACCGCCTTCAATGCTTTTTCGGATAGTCATACCATTCGAGGGTTCCTGAATCCATTATGATGTCTTTCCAGTGCTCTTGCTTCAGCAAGATTTTTACGATACCGCAGGTGGCGATATTTTCAATGTTTCCTGCCGTGAGAAAATTGGCAAACATCGTCAGCGTCGGATTGTGCCCGAAGAGCAGAACGGTGTTGTGTGCGTCGTCTGTCTGCTGGACAATTTTCAGCAGGTGATTGATTCCTCCTTCATAGATTTCCATCCGCTGTTCAATCTTTTCCATGGGATAATCGAGTATAGCGGAGAATACTTCTGCAGTCGAAAGCGCCCTGTTGGCAGGGCTTGTAATGATCAGGTCCGGGGCTATGTCCGCCGAGCGCATTATTTCGGCCATCAGCGGTGCGGCTTTTTCTCCGCGATTGTTGAGAGGACGTTCGAAGTCCGACATGTTTGCATTATCCCAGCTCGATTTGGCGTGGCGGATAAGGTAAAGTGTTTTCATTGTTCTGCCGGTAAAAGGTTGTGTTGCATGGTATTGATCCGCTCCCACGATTCTTCGATCCGTTTCCTGCTGATGGTGCCGTTTTCGACGAGTGTTTTGATGATCCTGAATGCTTTTCGCCCGATATCAGGGTCGTAGCTCGAGTTGTTGGCAAAAAGCAGGATATCGATGCCTGCATCAAGAGCCCGTTCGATAGCGGTTTCAAGCCCGTAATGTGCTGCGATAGCCTGCATCTGCATGTCGTCGCTGATGACCACACCCCTGAATGCGAGCGAGTCTCGCAGGAGGCCGGTAATGGTCTTTTTCGAAAGGGTTGCCGGATAGTCGGGATCGAGCTGCGCGTTGAAAACGTGAGCGGTCATGACAAGATCGCGGTATCCTTCTCTGAAAAGTGCCCTGTAGGGATCGAGTTCTTCCGGTGTCCAGGATGACGTGACGTCGGTGAAATCCTTATGGGTATCGGTTGTTGAACTGCCGTGGCCGGGGAAGTGTTTCAGCGCAGTATGGATCCCTGCTTCGTGCATGGCCTGTACTGTTGCTGCCGCATGCAATGCGACGATTGCAGGGTCGGACGAGAAGCTTCGTTCCAGACGGCCTATGACGGGGTTGTCCGGATTGATATTGACATCAGCTACCGGGGCGAAGTTCAGGTTGATGTGCATTGATTGCAGCGTTGCCGCAGTTGTTGCTGCGCTCCGCAAGGTGCTGTCGGGATCGTTGACGGCGCCAAGATGCGCCGCTGAAACGCTTTCGGGAAACCCCCGGGAGGGTTTCAGTCGTGAAACTCTGCCGCCTTCCTGATCGATAGCGATCAGAAGCGGTTCGGGGGAACGCTCCTGGAGTTGACGGGTCAATGCGGCAAGCTGGCCGGGCGATGCGATGTTTCTCGTTGTCGATGCCGAAGGAACGTCGTAATCGAAGAGGATCACTCCCCCGATTCTCTTGCTGGCGATATCGTCGCTGATCCACGGAGCCTCTTCAAGCGACATTCCGCGGAATCCGACCATGATCATCCTGCCGATTTTCGCATCGATATCGTCCTCCTGGCGCAGCGGCGCAGCGCAGGCGGAAAGCGTGTTCATGACAAGGAGAAGGATGACCGAAAGGAGTGTTTTCATGTTCATCTGCGCTGTTTGGGTAGGGGGGTTACATCTCAAGGTTCATGTTGAGCGCGATCATGTTGTTTTTCATGTCTTCAAGCAGCCGGTTGAGAAGATGGGTAAAAAAATACATGCCGTCAAAGAGGTTTATCAGGCTGACGGCGACATTGCTTTCCAGTTTATCGATAGCCCTTATGAGCAGATAGGTGGCTTTCTGCCGGTTTATCGGGTCGAGAGCCGGTTTGATAGCGTCGGCGAGCGTCAGTTTGTAATCCTGAAACCATGTTTCAAACAGCTCGTGTTCACTTTTGGTCATGATAATTGGCTATAAATGTTCAGTAATGCAGCAGGCTCCTGTTCAGGAGCCTGCTTTGACAAGGACGATTTCTCCGTTTTCAGCGGTGACTGTTACCGAGTCACCGTCACTGACGGTGCCCGCAAGAATACGTTCGGATATTTTGTTGGTGATCTGGCGCTGCATGACGCGTTTGAGCGGTCTGGCGCCGAAAGCCGGATCAAAACCGGCCGATGCGAGCCATGAGAGCGCTTCATCGCTGAGCGTGAGCGTTATGTTCTGCCGAAGCGCCAGTTTTCTGATGAGATCGAACTGGATGGAGACGATTTTCGTAATATCGTCACGTGTCAGCGGGGTGAAGAGAATGACTTCATCGATCCGGTTCAGGAACTCGGGCCGCACCTGCTGTTTAAGCAGCTGGAAAAGCTTGTCCTGCAATGTTTCGAGTACTTCCTCACGATTCGACCCGCTCATCTTTTCCATTTCGTTCTGGATCATCTGGGCCCCGATATTGCTGGTCATGATGATGATGGTGTTCTTGAAGTTCACCGTGTGACCTTTGCTGTCTGTCAGACGTCCATCATCGAGGATCTGCAGCAGAATGTTGAAGACATCCGGATGGGCCTTTTCGATCTCGTCGAGCAGCACGACGGAAAACGGTTTCCTGCGGACCGCTTCGGTCAGCTGACCGCCTTCCTCGTAGCCGACGTATCCGGGAGGCGCTCCGACAAGACGGCTTACGGTATGGGATTCCATATATTCGCTCATGTCGATGCGGATCATGGCGTCTTCATCGTCGAACAGATATTCGGCAAGCGTTCTTGCCAGTTCGGTTTTTCCAACGCCTGTCGGGCCAAGGAAGATAAACGAGCCGATAGGCTTTTTCTCGTCACCCATGCCGGCGCGCGAGCGTTTGACAGCTTCGCTTACCGCTCTGACGGCATTGTCCTGCCCAATGACCCTTTGATGCAGTACATCTTCAATATGGAGCAGTTTCTGACGCTCAGACTGCAGCATCTTGCTGACCGGGATGCCTGTCCATTTTGAAACGATATCGGCTATGTCCTCGGCATCGATCTCCTCTTTCATCAGGAGTTCTCCCGAAGCCTGTTTCTGTTCTATTTTTTCCTTGTTGGCCTCAAGGTCTTTTTCAAGCTGTATGATTTTGCCATATCTGATCTCAGCGACCTTTCCGTAATCGCCGCTGCGTTCGTATTCTTCAGCCTGGAGCCTCAGCTCCTCGATGGTCGACTTGAGCTTCCGGGATGCCTGTATAAGTTCTTTTTCAGCGTCCCAGCGGGCTTTGATTCTTCGCTGCTCTTCATGGAGGTCTGCGAGTTGTTTTTCGATTTCCTCCAGGCGTTTTCTGGTATCGGAAGAGTTCATGCGTGTGTTTCGATGACTTATGGAAGAAGAATGTATATTAATGTTGTAAATTTAAGGTTTACAACAAGAAAGTTACAACAGTCGTATGTAACGGACCATATATGTAACCGTGGAAAAATTGCAAAAGTTCTCTGTCGGCCCGGTGTCGATTCCTTGTGAACAGTCGCTGTTCTTCATTGCCGGCCCCTGCCTTGTCGAAAGCCGTGAGATGGCCATGGAGGTTGCCGCCGAGCTCCATGATGTGTGCTCTTCTTCTTCCATCCCGTGCATCTTCAAAGGCTCGTTCCGGAAAGCCAACCGTTCGTCGGGATCGTCGTATACCGGTATTGGCGATACGCAGGCGCTTGAAATTCTCGGGGACGTTCGCGAGCGTTTTTCTATGCCAGTGCTGACCGATGTGCATGAGCAGCAGGATGTTGCCCGTGCTGCCGAATATGTCGATGTGCTGCAGATCCCGGCTTTTCTCAGCCGTCAGACCGACCTGCTGGTCGCTGCCGGCGAGAGCGGTTTGGCCGTCAATATCAAAAAGGGGCAGTTCATGGCCCCTGAAGATATGGCGCTCGCGGCTGAAAAGGTTGCTCAAACGGGCAATACGCGGATCATGCTGACCGAACGCGGGACGTCATTCGGGTATCACAACCTGGTGGTTGATTTCAGAGGTATTCCGAAAATGGCGTCAACGGGCTATCCGGTTATCTACGATGCTACCCATAGTCTTCAGCTTCCCTCCGCAGCCAGCGGGGTTTCCGGCGGGGAACGCGAATTTGTGCTCCCGATGGCCCGCGCAGCGGTAGCCGCAGGCGTTCAGGGCATATTCTGTGAGGTTCATCCCGATCCGGCCAGGGCCCGTTCGGACGCGGCAACCCAGATTTCGCTCAGAGATTTTCCCGGCCTGCTGGCGCAGCTTCAGACGCTGCATGCCTGCCTTCAGTCTTTGTAACTCTTTAAAACAATTGTGTTGTGTCTGGAATTAATTATTTCGGTATTCAATTGTCGTCCGGTGATCATTCAGAGCGCCTGACGACTGCGATATCCAGGGTAAAAGCGCTTATGTTTCCTGTCGACGGTGTGCTTGCCGGCGGCCACAGGACATTCACCGGGAGCGGAGAGGAGATCTGTTCCTGTTACGGACGCGATGCTCTGGCAATAAGGGAGGCGCAGGAGCAGGGATTGCAGATTGCGGCCTTTTCTGTTCGCGAGAGCCCCGCTGTGCGCCATCTTCTTGAAGAGATCGGTATTCAGCAAGCCTTTCTGGGGTGTTCGAGCACGATCGATGCGTATGAGGCGTTTAAAGACTCAAGCGGCCTGCAGGATGACGAGTGTGCGTATATCGCTGACGATTTTACCGATATTCCAGTTCTTGAAAAAGTCGCTTTGTCCGTGACCCCTATCGACGGAATCGAGTATCTTCGCAACAGGGTTTCCTATATTTCCGCGTATGAAGGCGGAAAAGGGTGTATTCGTGAAATGATCGAGCTTATCCTGCAGCAGCAGGGCAAGTGGATCTATACCGATCACTGCGTTCTCTGACAAGCCGCGCCGGCTGCTGACCGGGATGGCCGGATTTCTTAGTCGGCAGTGTTTGTCTTTTGCTCTTCAAGCCACTGTTTTGCAGGGGTATAGCCCAGTTCAGCGGCTTTCCGGTAATCTGCTGCAGCAGCCTCCTTATTGCCAAGCTTGTCATGGAGCCAGGCCCGGTTCCCATAGGCGATTTCAAGTCTCGGGTCGATTTCTATCGCTTTGGTGTAATCGGCCATGGCAGCCTCGGTATCGCCGTTTTTTTCCTTGCAGATGCCTCTGTTGTTATAGGCCCTGGCAAGATGACCCGATTCGGAGGGAATGCCTTCAAGCATTGTTGCCGCCTGTGTATAGAGCACGATAGAGCTGTCGCAGTCTTTAGCCTGGTAGCCTGCCATAAAGGTCGATTCCGCGCTGTCTACTATTGCCGCAGTCTCGCTGCGAAGAAAAATATCCCTGTCATCTCTCCTGTCGCTCAGCCGCAGTTCGTTCCCGTCGTCCGAGAGGAGGACCGGCTGCTCTCCATTGCCCATATCGACAAGCAGCGTATTGTCTTCGTTGCGGCGAAAGGATCCTGTTGCGACTGTTTCGTCGATGGTAAGGGTGACGTCGCCGTTTTTTGAGAAGTCAATGCTGACCGGCTCTCCGGGAAGTTTCCATGAGCCGGTTACAGGGTCTTCTTTTCCTGAGCAGGACTGAAGCAGAACGAGGCAGCAGCAGGAAACAAGGGCGATGAATGCGCTTGCTGAAAATGGTTTGTGCGTATGCATGGATTGACGGACTGTTGTTCAACTGACGGCATAGAGGATATCGTGGATGAATAATACCAAAAAACGGCCTGACTTCAATAACCTTCTGCAGCGGCTTCTTTCGCTGCTTCGGTATTCTGCACGCATCCTGCGTTGATGAGCGAAGCGGTATCGGCAAGGCTCAATGTTCCGACGATGTTCGTTCCATGGTTCGGTTCGATATGAATGTCCCCAAGGTAAGGCGTGTCGCTTTTCAGCGCTTTTTCGAGCGCTTCGATTTTTCCGAGAAAACTGTAGACCGCTGATTGCGGGGTTGAACATGATACCGGCGGGTTTTTCTGTCCGTGGACGAAGTAGCCTTCCGGAGCGAAAGATCCGTCAGGGTATCCGTGCCAGTGGGTCATCGATGCGCCGGACTCTCCAAGTTTCCAGGGAAACGTCCATGAAGGGCGCACCGTCTTCAGAATGCTTGCGATGAAGCGGTTGCCGAGGGCATGGGCCAGAATCGTCAGCGTATCGAAGGATGGTTTCGATACTGTTGTGTCGGGGAGGCTGGCGGGGGTCCGGAGCGTTATCCGTCCATTGTCGAGGGTGATGGAGAGCAGGTCTGTTTCGGGATCCAGTGCTGTTTTTCTGCAGCCTGAGCGGGTTGTGATCACCGTGACGGCTCCGGGTTCAACCAGAAACCACTCATCGAGAACGCTGACAGGAACGCAGGATCTGCCCTCATGGACAATGATCCCCGATGGAGCCTGTTGTAGAGCCTGCGGCTCAAGATCCGTTTCCGTGAGTCTGACTGCTGGCGGGGCATCGGAGGGCAGCTGGCGGGCGAAAAAGCCGTAACTCATGCCACTGCGCTCGTCGAGGTAGCGGGCGACGATTTTGCGATAGAGCGGGCTTCTGTAGTTGAGGTCTTTGCGGGAGGTGTGGGTCAGGAGAAGGTCATTGGTGCTCCACAGCGCTGCGCATTGTCTGAAATCCTCTGCGACCTGGGTGATTGCATCCGCTCCGGCAGGAATGGTTCCGGGCCGGTAATCGAGATCAGACGGTTTTGGCGGCACGACCTGGGCGGTAAGTTTCGGTACCAGCGTGTTCATGACATCTGACGGGAGCGGGCACGGATTTTCCATGCGGACAACGCCGCCGTTCATCGTGCATATCGTCCAGCTGTCGCAGTCGAGATAGATGCTGATGTGCACCATATCCCAGGCAAGGCGGCTGACAATGGTGTCGAGCTTCTGCTGGGCAGGCGATTGCAGGTCGAGCGGAACCGCCTCGTCATGAATGCCGACAATGATGTTGTTGTAGAGCGTCGAGACCTGATTGATGGCCAGTTTGTCATCGGGATAGCTGCCCGGGGCAATAATGACAATCCCGGGGAGGAACCTGCCATCCTCTTGCCGGGCCTGTTCCTCTTGCAGGATCTGTATGCCGAGGATAGCGCATGTGTTTTTCAGAGAGGAGAGAAAGCAGCTCATCCGTGGCGAGATTCGGTCAGCAGGATACAGGAAGAGCTTGAGCTTTCTGCACATGTCACCGGTGGAAAGCGGTGTCGATGCAGGAATCCCGAGAAGATGAGAGAGGGCTGCAAGATCGGTCTGTGTAGGCATGAACGGTTAGGACCCGGATTGATGTTCGTGGCCCCAGAGCAGTTTGCTTCGCAGTATTTCGCAGTAGCGCCGGTTTTCGTTTGCCACGAGGTTGATGATTTGTTCGGATTTTCTGACGGTGATGGTTTCTCCCGGGAGCAGCATTTTCCTGACATGGCCGTCGCAATTGAGCGGAAATTCCCCGTTCTGCGCCTCGACGGAGATCTCGATGGTCTTGTCGTCGCTGATGACGATCGGCCGGACAGTCAGCATATGCGGGCAGATAGGCGTGATGACGAACACATTCGATTTCGGGGCGATGATGGGGCCCCCGGCGGAAAGCGAGTAGGCTGTCGATCCCGTTGATGTTGCGATGATAATGCCGTCGGCACGATATGCGCTGAGCAGTTCTCCGTCAAGTCTGATGATGAACGCCGGAATGCGGGGATAGGCGCCTTTTTCAATGACGACATCGTTCAGGGCTGTTAGGTGTTCGATGCGGTTGTTCATCCTGACTTCGGTTTCAAGCTGCGACCGGACATGAATGCTGTAGGTCCCGTTAAGCACCTGTTCCACCGCTTGATACATTTCCGCTTTGCTGAACTCGGCAAGAAAGCCCAGATGGCCGACATTGATGCCTATGACCGGTTTGGTGACCGAATAGTGCGACGTGAAGAGCAGTGTGCCATCTCCTCCAAGAGAAATAAATGCGTCACAGTGCTTGTTGAGCTCCTCCATAGCCATAGATGGCTCGATGCCGCATCGTTGAGCTGATACGGAGTCGAGAGCATAGGCGAGTCCCCGCTGTCGAAGCCATGACGTCAGTTCCCGGGCAAGTTCCAGGGCGTCCTGGCGGTTGATGTTGACAACAATGGCAAATTTCATTGGGAGTTTCTCCTGTTGAGAGCTGTGTAAAGCTCGTTTGCGCTGTCGAAACGTGATTTCAGGCTTTCGGTGCGGTTGTGCTCTACGTCGTCGGCCAGTGCTGCAATTTCATCGCAGAATGCCCGCAGTTCTCCGGCAATGTTTTCGCTGTTGGTTTCTATGATATCCTTCCAGATATCCCATGCGCTTCCGGCAAGTCGCGTCAGTGTCGAGAAGCCCGGGCCGGCTTTTTCAATATCGTTACGGCAATGATTGATCAGCGCTGTTGAGAGCAGCTGGGGAAGGTGACTGATGCATGCCACCGCCCTGTCGTGTTCCCGGGGCGTCATGATCGATATCCTGCAGCGTGCGGAAATGAGCAGCTCCATGAGATTTATTGCCGGTCGGCGTTCCAGTATTGCGTCCGTTGCGCACAGAACAACGGTTTTTCCATCAAGAAGCGTTTCGTGACTTGCCTGATATCCCTGCTGTTCACGGCCGGCTATAGGGTGCATCCCGATAAAATCGATTCCGAGCGCCGAGGCTTTTTCTGCAATAGCTTCTTTCGTACTGGAGACATCGCTGACCAGCACAGATGGCGGCGCGAGGCTGCGGATCTCTTCCAGCATGCGGATATTTGCCTGGACCGGGGCTGCAAGGATGATCAGATCGGCATCATAAAGAATCGTTTTATCGGGCTCGAAGCTGTCGAGGCCCATTTCCTTGATTCTCGAGATGTCGTGGCTGGAGAAGCCGGGATCGAACCCCTTGAAGACAATCTTCTGTTCTGCGGCGAGCGGTGAGCGCTTCAGGGCCTGCAGCATGGATGCGCCGATCAGGCCGAGCCCGATAATGGATATGCGGCTGATACAGGGTGATGGCATTGGTCAGCTCAATTGTTTTTCGATCCGCGGCTTCCCGGGGCCTCGAGAGGGACATTGTCGGCGCAAAGCGGGCATTCAGCCGGATCATAACTTGTCACCTCGAGGCTCAGCAGCGAAAACTGGTTCTCTGCAAGTCTCACCTTTCCGTTGCTGCGGTCGACAACCGTTCCGACGCCGACGATCTCTCCTCCAAAGCTCTTGACGATATCGATGACTTCGGCGACAGAGCCGCCTGTCGTGATGACATCCTCGATAACCAGCACTTTTTCTCCCGGTTCGATGCAGAACCCTCTTCGCAGAGTCATGGCCCCCTCTTTTCGTTCGGCGAATATTGTTTTGACGCCAAGCTGTCGGCCGACTTCCGTACCGACGACAATGCCTCCGATTGCGGGCGAAATGACGGTATCTATGGTGTGCTGTCTGAAATGATCAGCAATATGGCGGCAGATTGCTGTCAGGTGCTCAGGGTGCTGAAGAACTTTTGCGCACTGGAAATAGGTGTTGCTGTGACGGCCTGATGTGAGTTTGAAATGGCCGTTGAGCAACGCTCCTGTCGATGTGAAAATGTCAAGTGATGCGGCTGAGCTCATGGTGTTTGAGTCTGTTCGGAACATTAACGGAATTATATTGTTATCTTTATAAAGTGACTTTTAAGATACAGAAGCATTGCGGAAAAGATAAACAGGAAATGCCTTCCCGTCACTGACTTTTATCGAGATGAGCCTGCAGCAGCACGCAGGCCGAAGCACTGTCGAGTCTGCCTTTCTGATGACGCTTTTTTCTGCTCAGGCCCGCATCGATCAGTATTTTGCCTGCTGAGCGTGAAGAGCCGTGTTCATTGACAAGTTCTATCGGGATTTCAGGGAATTCGCTGCGGACCCTTGCTGCGAAAGAATCGACGATGTCAGTCATTCTGTTGTGCGACCCATCCGCATTGAGGGGATAGCCGACCAGAATGCATTCGATTCCGTCCAGCGTCCGGATCTGTGTGATGACCGTAAACAACGCGTCTTCGTTGAAGGTCCCGACAGGCTGGGCAAATAAGTGCAGCGGGTCGCTTTTAGCCAGTCCTATGCGTTTTGTTCCGTAATCGACGGCAATGATTCTTTTTCTGTTTTTGTTCGCCACAATGGTGCAGGAATGTTTGTATAACGAGCTTGTTCTTTGAGTGCAACGGTCATCCGCGATCGGAGGGGTCCAATGATGTGCTGCGGGTATTCTCTTTGATGCGTATAACTGTTTGATTATATGGCATTATAGTGTTAGATTTAAAGTTCTATTATTTTTTCATAAAAAATGTATGCATTCATAACAAGAATAACTGGAGAGTAAACTATGGCAAAGGTTGTGATCATAGGTGCCGGTTTTGCGGGTCATACTGCGGCTATGTACCTTGGCGACGCTATAGGAAAGGAGCATGATATAACCGTCATTCACAAGTTTGATATTTTCGGCTTCGTTCCGTCATGGGTATGGCTTGGTATCGGTGCTGTCAAACCAGAAGAAACAACATTCAAGTTAAAACCCGTCTACGATAAATTCAATGTGAACTTCCTTCAGGGAACGGTTACCTCGGTCCACCCTGACGAGAATTACGTGATCGTCAATCAGGCCAATAATGGCGGAGACGCGAGTGTCGAATACGATTATCTCATTATCGCCACCGGTGCTCATATGAACTATGACGCGACTCCCGGTCTCGGCCCGAAGAAGTTTACCGAGTCGATCTGTCATCTGGACAGCGCCATCCAGGCTCGCGACGCTTATCTGCAGCTTGTCGAGAAAATGAAACGCGGCGAGCGCCAGCGTCTTGTGATCGGTACCGGTCATCCCATGGCGGCATGCCAGGGCGCCGCATTTGAATATATCACCAATATTCACGCTGATCTCAAGCAGCGCGGCGTGAGGGATAAGGCAGAACTGGTCTATCTGACCAACGAACCTGCTATCGGTGATTTCGGCGTCAACGGCATCAATGTCGTCAAGCCCGGCGGTCGAATCGCACGCGGAGGTGATCTTATCGAGGCAGCCATGGACGATTTCGGTATTGTCAAATCGATTCGTCGCGGTGTCAAGGAAGTCGATGAGAAAAAAATCTACTGGGAGGATTTTGAGGGGAACTTCGGTGAAGACGATTACGATTTCGCCATGCTGATCCCTCAGTCACGCGGTGTGAAGTTCCCGTTCTTCGACAAAAACGGCGAAGATATTTCATCCAAAGTCACCAATCCAGGCGGTTTCGTGCTTGCCGACGGTATTTACGGACTCAGCTACGATCAGCTGGTTAAAACGCCTGACGCATGGCCTGCCAACTACCAGAACCCGCAGTATCCGAATATCTTCTCTGCCGGTATCGCCTTTGCTCCTCCCGGACCGATCTCTGTGCCGCACGTGACGAAGAACGGTACGGCCATCACCCCCGGCGCACCGAGAACAGGTATGATTTCCGGTGTTATCGGCAGGGTCGTGGCGCTCAATATTATCGATCTCATCAGGGAAGGCCGCATGACGCACCACGAAAGAATGTCCGAGATGCTCGCGGTCTGTATCGCATCGAACGGTAAGTCGCTCTGGAACGGTTCGGCTATCGTCATGATCATTTATCCTATTGTTCCTGATCATACCCGTTATGACAACAAAGAGGGACGCGATCTCTTTGTGACCAGGGTTGAACGTGGCCTTTCCGGGGCATGGCTGAAGCAGATGGTCGAAACCACTTTCATGCACAAGTTCAAGGGAAATATCGGCTGGCAGTTCATTCCCGAGTAAACAGAATATTGAGCTATCAACTAATCAGTTAAATCAGAAACGATCATGAGGCCTACTAAATTTGACCGGTTCAAGATGAAGTGCAAGATCTATCAGCTCTGGCGTTTTGTTGTGCTGAACCTGAAAATTCTCAAAGCGGTCGATCACAGCAAAAGAGCCTGACCAGGCGGCTATTGTACCGTGTTGTCACCACATACCCGTACCGGCTTTATGCCGGTACGGGTTCTTTTATGTTGGGTCACAATTGTTAAGTCATTGAGATTGTTATAGATATGTGTACATTTCCTGATGTGTTAGCCATGCTGTTTCATGTTGTGCTGATCTCGTTCAGGTCTATGCGGCGGTGATAAGGCTTTGACTGGAGAGTGTTCGGGTTTATTCATACATAAATAGCCGTCTTATGAAAAAGCTGCTTATTGTTGTGTTCTTTCTTGTTGCATCCCCCTCTTTTTTTTGCTCGTCTCTTGTTGCGAAAACATTTCATCCCTCTGTCGACTCGCTTATGGTTTCAACCGCGGATCATTCGAAATTCGATGAGTTGAAAAAGGATTTCAAAAGCGGTCCCGAGGTGACGGAAGCGTGTCTCCGCTGCCATACCGAAGCGGCAAAACAGATTCACCGGACAAAGCACTGGACATGGGAAGTTCCGATGAAAGACGGGAAGATGCTCGGCAAGCAGCATGTTGTCAACAATTTCTGTATTTCCGTTGAAGGTAACGAGGCCCGGTGTACATCATGTCATATCGGCTATGGCTGGAAAGACCAGAAATTCGATTTTACCAGTGAGCGGAATGTCGACTGTCTTGTCTGCCATGACGGAACAGGAACCTATAAAAAGTATCCGAGCGGGGCGGGCCACCCGGCATACGTCGATATGGTTTTCGGCAATACCCCTTATCCGAAAGTCGATCTTGCCTATGTCGCCCAGAACGTGGCAAACCCCAACCGCCATAATTGCGGTATCTGTCATTTCGAGGGCGGCGGAGCCGATGCGGTTAAACACGGCGACCTGGATAATTCTCTGATCGAACCGGCGGCGCACGTCGATGTGCATATGGCAACAGGCGATGACGGGTTGAACATGACATGCACCGACTGCCATCAGACGAAAGGACATCAGGTTCCCGGGAGCCGCTATGAGCCGACGGCGCGCGATGTGCATGGTTTCGATTATCCCATGCCGGACGACTACCCGACAACCTGCAGCTCCTGTCACGGTTTGACGCCTCATAAACAGTATGCCAAGCTCAATGACCATGTCGACAAGCTTGCCTGCCAGACCTGCCATATTCCTGTTATGGCCAAAGAGCGTCCGACAAAGATGTGGTGGGACTGGTCGAAAGCCGGGCAGCTCGATAGCAAGGGAGGGGAAATTACCCGCAAAGACTCATCGGGCCTTCCTGTCTATGTGTCCAAGAAAGGGGAATTCGAGTGGGCAAAAGAGGTCGTTCCGGAATATCGCTGGTTCAACGGAGAGATGAATTATGTCACCTTCATGACCGAGATCGACGACTCCGGTGTTGTCGCCATCAATCATCCCGACGGCGAGCCCGGCGATTCGCTTTCACGCATCTGGCCTTTCAAGGTTCACAGGGGAAAACAGCCATACGACAGTGAACTCAAGCGTTTTGTCAAGCCTAAACTGTTCGGCCCGAAAGGATCCGGCGCCTACTGGAAAGATTTCAACTGGGAAAAGTCAATCGCTGAAGGCATGGAGTATTCCGGCATGAAGTACAGCGGCAAATATGATTTTGTCGAAACCGAAATGTACTGGCCGATTTCCCATATGGTATCGCCAAAAGACGAAGCGCTCGGCTGCGTCGACTGTCATGCACGCAATGGAAGGCTGCAGAATCTTGCAGGGTTTTATCTTCCCGGACGGGACTATGATATGTTTGTCGAGATCTTCGGCTGGTTTGTTGTTGCTGCCTCACTGGTCGGGGTAATGGCGCATGGATTTTTAAGAATTGCTTCCAACAAAAAGAGAATGCAGGATGGTGACGTATGAAAAAAGTCTATCTCTACGCACGGTTCCAGCGCTTCTGGCACTGGATGCAGGCGCTGATTATTTTTTCCCTGCTGGTGACCGGACTCGAGGTTCACGGCCTCTTCACCCTCATCGGGTATGAAACAGCCTTTCACGTGCATAACTTTTTTGCCTGGGGGTTGGTGACCTTCATCGTGCTGGCCTTTTTCTGGTACATCACCACCGGAGATTTCCGCCAGTACCTGACAGAGGGTAACCTGATCGAAAAGATCATGATGCAGGTGCGCTACTACCTTATCGGCATCTTCAAGAACGAACCGCATCCGTTCAAGAAAAATGAAATATCCCGGCTCAATCCCCTGCAGCGCATCACCTACCTGATGCTGACCCTGGTGGGGCTTCCCCTGCAGATTATCTTCGGGTTTCTGTATTTCTTCTACAATGATCTCGTGGCGCTCGGCATGAACCCTGACTGGATAGAGCCTATTGCGCTCATCCACACACTGCTTGCCTACATGTTGATCAGCTTCGTGATCATGCACGTCTACATGACCACCACCGGTCATACGCTCACTTCGAATATCAAAGCGATGATTACCGGATGGGAAGAGGTCGAGGAGTGAAGTCACAAGTCAATCATTGACCGCAGCGTTTGAATGGGCGAATACCTATTCGCCCATAACCGTTGCAAACCCTCATTTTCGCAACGCAATCAGCGTTCTGTTTCACGCACTTCCCGCATCCCTGGGGTACGGGTTATTCAGGATTTCAAAACGTCATCGTATTGCGTTATTATACAGGCGGATCGATTTTTTTCTGCCGGATCCGCATTTCCTGGATTGCCTGATTGTGATGTGTGCAAAGCCGTTAACCATTCTTTGACGTATGGCACTTTCGCGAAGACAGTTTCTTGTTCGTACGGCACAGTGTGCTGTTGCATTCGGACTTGCACCGGGGCTTTCAGCCTGTAACGGTGTGGCCCGCCATGATATTCGAAAAGGAGATGCGTACGAAGCAATGCTTGGCGCAATCGGGCAGGACCGGACCGATATGCTCTGGTATGCTTCTCTTGCTCCAAGCAGCCATAATACCCAGCCATGGACGGTGATTATCGATGAGGACCGATGGGTTATCGGGTCTGCCGGTTCTCGCTGGCTGGCTGCTGTGGATCCTGAAAACAGGGAGATGCTGCTGTCGATCGGGGCGTTTCTGGAGAACCTTGCTCTGGCGGGGTCATGTTTCGGCATACAGGTCAGTTCCCGGGTTCTTGCGAAAGCTGCTACGGATAATCAACTTGTTGAACTGCGTCTGGCCAAACTTTCACCATCCGGCTATCCGCTTGAGCGACTCGAGAAACGTCTGACGTTACGCACTCCGTTTCAGGGAAGGAAGATCGAGGCATCCGATTTTTCATCGCTTATCGATGGCGATGAAGGGTTTTTTTATTTTTCCCCGGGATCCCCGCAGGCCGAGTGGCTTGATGAAGCGACCATTGCGGCAAATCGCCAGCAGGTCAAGCGTCAGGAGGTCGCGTCAGAGCTTGCGTTCTGGATACGATGGTCGGATGCTGATGCCCGGAAGTACCGCAACGGCCTGACCCCGGAATCCATGGGAATAACCGGTCTTGCCGGCTGGTATGTCCGGAACTTCTATGGACGTGACGACGTGCTGAACCAGGATTTTCGAAAAAATACTGTCAACAGGGTTATTTCCCGGGTGGCCGAAAGCGGCGGCTGGATTGTGGTAACGTCGGATAGTGACACTCCATCAGCGCTTATCCAGGCAGGCAGACGCTTCGAGCGGATGTTTCTCAAGGCCAGAGAGCTTTCGATCGGCATCCATCCCATGTCTCAGATTCTTGAGGAGGATCCCTGGAAGCGTGAGGTCCGCAACGAACTCAAGTTGCAGAAATCGCCCCAGTTTCTTCTGAGGGTAGGCTATACCAGAGACTATCACGATCCGGTCAGTCTGCGAATGCCTCTCGATCGCATTGTCAGTTTTTCCGCGGGGTGATTTGCGTTCATCGCCAGCGGTTATGGAGATGCGGGCGGGTTCTGTTTTTATCCGGTTCGACCCTCCGGACAGCCCGCATGCATTCGCGAGGCCTGAGGGGAGACGGCAGCAAGTGTCGTCTGACTGTAACAGCAATGGATTATCTGCAATGGATTTACAGGGGACCGTCTCGTTTCTCGAGGCACTGCAATCAAACAATAACCGCGAGTGGTTCAATGCCAACAAGGCGCGTTATGACGATGCCCGGGCATCGTTTGAAGCTTTCATCGGTGTGCTGATTCCTGTTGTGAGAGGGATCGATCCCGATGTTGATGTTGATGATCCCGGGGAGTGTCTGTTCCGGATCTATCGGGACGTGCGGTTTTCCGGAGACAAATCCCCCTACAAGAACAACTTCGGCGCGTTCCTGGCGAAAGGTGGGCGAAAAAGTCCCTACGCAGGCTATTACCTGCATATCGAGCCGGGAGCGTCTTTTGTGGGAGGCGGTGCCTACATGCCTCAAGCCCCGTATCTTAAAGCCATCAGGCGGAGCATCTACGAGCACCCTCGTGAGTATAAAGCCATTTTGCATAGTGATGATTTCAGTTCATGCTTCGGCACGATATTTGGCGAAACCCTGAAGACCTCCCCCAGGGATTTTCCAAAGGATTTCCCGGATATCGAGCTTCTGAAGCACAAGCATTACGCAGTCACTCATCCTGTGGACGACCAATTATGGTTCTCCGGGGAAGTCATAGATCGTGTGAGGGAGATCTTTGCCGTACTCTATCCTTTCAACAGATTTCTCAATGCTGCTATTGCATCAGTCATGTCGTAGGTATGTTCGTGATTTCCTGACACGGTGACTGTCTGCGTGGAAAACCTTTTTGTCTCTCCTGTTGTTCATTTCTGTAGACGGATAGCAAGCTTGAATCAAGGGCATCTCTCTGTATTGTCAATAGAAATACATTGAGAGCGCTGCCTGCAATATGGAGCAACAACATGACATCGACACTTTTTCTTTTATTGACGGCATTGACGCTTATGAGTTGTTCCGTGATTGGCAAGAGGACAGCGGCAGAGCCTCCATACAGCGTTGAACATCGTGACGGGGATTTCGAAATTCGCAGCTACGCCTCTATGATCGTTGCGTCTACGGTTGTCAACGGCAGTTATGGGCAAACCAGCAATAAGGCATTCGGCCGTCTTGCAGGCTACATAATCGGCCGTAATACCGGCAAGCAGAAGATCTCTATGACAGCGCCGGTGATACAGGAGGCGGAAGGTGAAAAAATTGCTATGACGGCTCCTGTCATACAGGCGAAGGAGGGTAGTGCATGGCGTATGGAGTTTGTGATGCCGGAAGAGTATACGATGGAAACCTTGCCGAAGCCTCTCGATCCTGACGTCATTATTCGTGAAATACCAGCCCGCAAGGTTGCGACCGTTCGCTACAGCGGGCTGCATTCTGCCCGCAATATCGATTCATGGTCAGCCCGGCTCAAAGCGTGGCTGGAACAGGAAGGGTATAGGTCCCTTTCCCGGCCAAGGGCCGCAAGTTATGACCCTCCATGGACGATTCCTTTTTTTCGCCGCAACGAGATCCATATCGATGTTGAGTGAGCAACGTCTTCTGCTTTCCTGAATGGTTCAATTATTCCGGGATACAGATTATCAGCTATTCCTGAAGCGGACCGGTGACAGCCTCCTTGAAGCGTATCCAGAATCCATCCACATCTTCCTGTGGCAGGATGATGGTAGAGTCTTTTACAGCGCTCTCGTTAATGAAGATGGTAATGGAGGACAGGCCGGATGCGCTTGTCTCCTCCTGGAGTACAATGCGTATGCCTGCATGCTCAAATTCCCTGATTGCCATAGGATGAGTGTGATGTGATGTGATGTGATGTGGTGTAATTGGGAAGCATGCTTCGCACTATTTTACAGCAAATTCCCTCAATACAGGAACCCTGGAGAACACTCCCGACCTGTTTGAGCGGGTGTGCATTTGCGGATATGCGCATGCTTGCCAGACGATATGATGTAATGATTTGAAAAAAAGGGATTTATTGAAAGTACTCTTTCGTCATTACTTCGCCAAATTGCAGTAGCTTAATAGGTGTTCGCTGTACTTATGTGCGGTAATGATGTAAGACGCGATACGTGAGCAGGGGGGCGGAAAGCCCCCCTGTTTTTTTCGCTGAGTGTTGTCCTGACTTGTGCCATGAGTGCGAAACTTCGGAATCCAGGCGTTTTCCAGGTGCACTGCTCGTAAATTCACCAGCATCCCTCTGCATCACCTGCATCTCGCCGGTTTCCGGAAATCGTATTTCTGGAAGGACTTGAAGTCGAGTGTTGTGACGTCCTGCAGCACCAGGCTGAATTTTTCCTGCATGTCGCCACGAACAGTCTGAATCGCGGTACTCTCGATCGCCGCCTGATACTCAGGATGCTTTGGCAACATGCGATGGAGCAACCTTCTGGCATACTGGACATTGAAGTTGGACTCCAGAAGCTCCGGTCTTATCAGCAACTGGAGCTCGTGCTCAGTATGCGCACTGCCGATGTGTTTGAGGAAGGAATGCTGCCTCTCTTTGCTCTGGACTGCCTGGACGAGAGTCGCTCCGAACCCGGTCCGAACGGTTCTGATTGTCAAGTCTCCGCGCATGGTTTAAAAATGCCATGAGTGCGAAAATTCGAGAATCAGAAAATGACAAGCACAATTTTATAAGGACTTGATTTTTGGTATCCGCAGATTTTTAATACGTGGCATAAGTCATGAATGGCGATATCAATGCCAGGCCTCTACACTGACAAAAAGGGTATATCCCATAAGGCTGCGGATAATGGGGGCCGGATAAGCTGCGAGGTTCATGTCCGATTCTCCGAGGGGCTGGAGGTGAAATTCTTCCGGCCTGCTTGCCTCTATTCATGAATGGCTTTAAGTGCAACCTTGATCTTGAAGTTGTTGCTGAAGCTCTTGCGTTTCCTTTGACTCATTTACCTGCTTCTCTTTTGAGCAAGATACCAGCTTAAGCCGTTGTCTGAAAATCGGGATCCGCTTTACTAATGCAAAACACGATTGTGGGTGGATGATCTGAAAAAAAACGAAAAAATAGCTGTGTTTTATGTGTGGTTTGGTGTTGTTTTATTTATGTGAAATTAGCGTAATTATAGTATTGTGAGCGTTCTCAACGGTTATTCTAAAATAAACTGAAATGAGATATGAAAAGTTTATTGTTCGGCTGTATATGTATTGCGGGAGCATTTATTGCTTTTTCTGATCTGTTTGCAGCGGATGTTTATTGGGAAGATACCGAGAAGGTGGAAATTATTAATAATGACAATGCATGTAATCACTATATCAAAGGTAATGCAGTTTTTCCCGATACTGATCTGGATACTGTTTTGGATGGTGGTGGGGGAATGGACCGTCTTTTTTTTGGTTATGATGATGGTGGTGATGAGTATTCCTATAGCGGAATGCTTGGACTTCCAGATCGTATACGAGAAATACAAGGGATAGAGGCAATATCACTGATGAATGATTCTGACGTGGGTTTAGGAAAAGGTATCACTGCACTCAGCCTTAATCGTGTCGATATTGAGGATGGTTCTGCATTTTATTTAAGCCCTGGTTTGGCTAGTGAATCACTGTTTAGGGTTACTGCATTTAGTAATAATGGGGCTGTTGATATGCGAAATGGGATTGCTGGTGATCAGTTTACAATTGAAGGAAATTATATCGGTGACGGAGTATTGTATATCGATGCAGACTTATCGGTTACTGATAGAACTGACACAATGGTAATTACCGGGAACGCGGGAATTGATGAGGGGAATGGTCTGAATACGAGTACGACTGTCTATGTGAACAATGTATCAAATAGTACGGATGCTGCATATGTTGGCGACGGGGTAGAAATTATACATGTAGACGGTGAGAGTGCCGACAATGCGTTTGTTCTTGGCAGCACGCTGTCTCTTGGCCTTTACGATGTCTATCTGGCGGAGATAGATGAATCATGGTACCTGCAGTCAGATGGATTTCGTGAAGAAGTAGCGGTTATCCAGGCACTAATGCCGTTTATCGAACGTTTCGGGTACGATGCCCTTCCCGGGTTTCACGAACGTAAAGCGTATGGCTGGTTCAGACGCGATAGGGGGGAGCACAATTCATTTTGGCTGAAAGCCAATGGGAACGCATATAAGCGGAGTCTCCAGGGTGATGCGGCAACATCGTTTGAAGGTAACAGCGGATGGTTGACAGCGGGGTCGGATATTGTTACCAGTGGAGGTGTCAGCTCGTTCCGTTTCAATTCCGGTGTATTTGGTGGTATTGGGTTCAATACAGCTGATGTTGAGGGTTTGCGGGTTGAAAATAGCGGAGGAATAGACGGTTCTTCATTGGGTTTTGGCGGCTATGCTACGCTTCATCAGCGGGGTTCATATTATATCGATGGAGTTCTCATGGCATCGTACCATGATCTGTCGTTGAATTTTGACAGCAGTTCATACGATATGGATACCTGGGCGTATCTTGCATCCCTTGAAGCAGGCGGTTGTATGGAAATATCTTCGGCGATCAAAATTGAACCTTATGCCCGCCTTATCTATCAGGCTATTGGCGGTATGGATCTGAGTCTGCCGTTTGCCGATCTGGGGGTTGGCGACCACGGAGGGGTTCAGGGAGAGTTGAGTTTGACGGGTATTGGATGGTCAGGGGTGAATTCTGTCAGTCCGTTTGTTCAGATGTCGTTGATCAAGAATTTTTCCAATGAGTATTCGACGTCAGTCAATGGAGAGAATAACCTGGAAGCCGAGTCGGAGTCGTTGTTTTTTGGTGGAGCAATCGGTGTCAGTAAATCAACATCGAAATACAATTATGATGGATATTACCTAAAGGCTAATGCGCTCTATGGGGTTGATGGAGGCACTTCATATACGTATTCGGTAATGGCCGGAATGAAAACGGCTTTTTAAAAAACGACGATCAGGCAGGGCTTCCGTTTTTTCGTTTTGATACTTGTCTTTGCTACAGCCCAACAGGTGAGATCCTGTCAGAAAATGCGAGGATTTATGACTGTGGCATCCCGATGGCAACGATTCTTCTGGCCGGATGTGGTGTGAAATATTTAGGGCACCTCTATTTATTGTCGTGAGAGACACAAGTGCAAGGCGGACGGAACGGAGAAACCGGAATGTACACGTAGTACATGGGGATTTCGAGTACCGCCCAACGTAGCAATCGGGTTTCGCAACAAATAAATAGAGGTGCCCTTTATTTGCTGTTCATGATCCTGGATATGTATATCGGATATAAATAATGTAATGGTGTGTGATTTTTTTTGTTTCGGGGCAGGCTTGTGATTTAAAACTCTTATAAAATAATGTATGCGTGTCTTTTCTAAGGTGATTTATTTGATGATTCTGTCTTCCTCATGTTTATGTCTGAAATCTATTGCAAGCCAAAGAGTGTGCTGTGGTGATGCTGAAATGACCACTCCTGACGGCTGGGGAGTTCAATGTGTTGAAGGTTTTTGTGCTGTTTATACGGAAATCGATGATCATGAATGGCAAGTAAAAATAGGGTTCTCTCCGCAGATGCAACAATTTATTATTTTTTCTGTACAACACAGGGATTTAGAAGGGGTTTATTTCCCGGAGAATCTAAAGACTGTTTTGGTTGTGGATGATAAGGATTTTGATGCAATTGGAGGGATGCAAAATATCGATGGAGAATTGGCTGTTATTCTTGATAATAGCATCAAATTAATGACTTCGCTTTCCGAGGCGAATTACATAGGATTAAAAGCTGCTATGAATGAATCAGATCAATATGTTGATATTGCCCGATTTGAATTGCGCAATATTTCCGGGGCATTACAATGGTTAAATACTTGTATGCAAATAGGGGTAGATTCTATTGTTACAATCAGTGAACAGGGGACATCGTTGAATAGGTAAAAAAGATTGTTTGATTGTGTGTGTTCCGAGGGACGAATCTTCTGTCACCCGCAGGTGGAGAACGAAAATGCACGGTTATCCTGTGCTTTTTTTGTTCCAGGGCGTGCAGCGAGAAAGACCGTTCTGAGATTCATGTTCTGCATTGAATCCCTCTCTTCCTCGGTCAGTTCATGTACCTGCGGTCCCATAGCAAAACCGCCTGCGATCGTGAGGAGGATGTTGATCGACCCGTACATACGGAGGACCGTACTATCGACGGCTTTCTCAATGTTGCCGGCATCGGTCAGGTTGCACGGAAAGCAGGTGACATGCTCTCTGCCCTCCCAGCGCTCCTGAAGATACTTGATATTCATGTCAGGAAGAGGCAGCCGATAACCCGCTTTTTTGAATGTTTCGGTTATCGAGCTGCCCAGAGTCCCGGCAGCTTCCGTGATCAAGGCCACTTTTTTGCGCTGCATATCTTGTTTCCTTCATTTGCATGCCTGTTCAACGTCATTATAGCACAGGTTACACTTTTTAGAGGTTCCCATAACTCTATACGCTCACAGGTGAGGGCTTTTTTATTGCAAATCGCTCAGCTCAGGATAAATAATTACAGTATTCTTATAGATTTTTATTCCGTTAATCCCGGATCCATATGTAACCTTTCCATTAAACTCTATATTGCCAAGACAAAAATTGCCTTCATAGGTAGGGGGGCAACAACTGTATCGAACACCTTCACACGGCTTGCGTCCACAACAAGGAGACATACTGCCTTCGACCCAATGAAATTCATTTTCTAATCTTTTCCAAGTAATAATTTCATCTGATTTTGCAGTGTACTTGCCTTTGCTTGTTGTATCTCCATAAACATTTACGTATACGGATATGCCTACAATGATACAAGTAAAAAGAAATAAATTTTTCATACTATTCTCTTTTTTTTGTGATTTTGGAATAATGTCGGGAAACGGGTTTTCAATACACTACGCCCGTCCCGGATTGGGTATCTGTGATGTATTGCTGATTACTACTGTTTATAAGAACACGAACCTGTTGGTCATTGTGAGCGGCTGCAATGAGCACGCTCTCGTCACCGGCGGTTCTGTTGTCATTCTGATCATGAGCATATGCTATAGTCCATGACATGATTCGCCTTCTCGTTTTGTTGATGTTTTTTGTGTTTGAACAATGACTGTTCCGGTGTTACAGCCGGATTTAATTTGTTCTGTACTGCAGATTTCCGTGTGTCTCAAACATGATACTGCATGACTACAGTCTGGTTATGACTGGATATGTGAAATCCCATATAACAACAAGAAAAGCTTGTCTTTACATTTCTTATGCGGCTTACGCATAATTCTGTCACAAATTTTTTTTCTCAACATCCCTTCACAATTTCGCCATCCCGGCTGATAAATACAAGTATATTTGACGTTTGTTCCCCAGTTTGGTTTTTATCCCCGACACCACACTCTTAATGATCTATTTCATTACTATTATTTTTCGTTTACTGTAAGAGCCGGTTTGTCTGACAGGATACACCGGTCGCGCTCTATGGCGAACTGGAGCGGGAAAAAGGTTCAGTAGGCGTTGAGATCTATCGTGTCGACGTGACCGGAACGAAGAAATAAAAGCCGGCAACCGATTGAAAAAGTTATTGATACAGCTGAAAATATTACCCGTTCGAATCTCGATGAAAGGATTCTGCTTCCTTCAAGACGAGATGAACTCTATCGTCTTTCACAAACAATCAACGCACTTCTCGACAGGCTGCGTGATGCATATGTCAGGGAACGTCAGTTTACTGCCGATGCCTCTCATGAACTGAAGACCCCTTTGGCATCAGTGACGGGGACTCTCGAAGTCCTGATTCGAAAACCGCGAACGCGGCAGCGATATGAAGAAAAGATCCGATTCTGCATCAATGAGCAGCAAAGAATGCACAGACTGATTGAACAGCTGCTGCTGCTTGCACGGATTGATGGAAAAATCGAAACACCCGGAACAGGTCCCGTTGAACTCTCGAAACTTATCCTTGTGGTCATTGAGCGGATTCGTTCATATGCAATGGATAAAAACCTTTCGCTGTCTGTTGAAGACAACGGAAGCGGACGCTTTGTGGCTGATGAAGGCATGCTTGAAATCATGCGGGAAAACCTCATTGGTAATGCAGTGAAATACAGTCCCGAAAACAGCACGGTAAGAATAAAGTGGGAGACTATAGGGGCTCTTGTGCGCTGTACAATCCGCAACAAAGGACAATCGCTACCTCAAGAGAGCCACAAAAGACTGTTTGACCGGTTTTACCGTATCGATGCATCGAGGGCATTACGGGTCGAAGGAAGCGGACTCGGGTTGTCAGTTGTCAAAAAACTTGCAGATGCTCAGGGAATCGCGATCAGGGTTGAAAGTACTGATAACCAGGAGACCGTTTTCATTATAGAAATGCAGAACGTATGACGCTGCATCAGATCTCTTGCGCCGCAACGGCAAGGAAACGAGTAATCCATAAGGAGCGTATGCCTTAGGGGAACCGCTATTAATTTGTTGCGCGTCCCGAATACGTCGTTGGTCGGTGCTCGAAATCCTCATGTACTCTGTGTACACTCCGGTTTCTCTGCTCCTTCCGCCTTGTCTTCAGCTCGCTCACGACAATGAATAGCGGTGCCCTGGATTTCTGGTCGGATGTAATCGACCATGAAATTGATCTGTATCCATCCCAATGGATACAGATGAGGCAGCAGTTCACTGTCTGATTCTGCAGGCCTGAATAGGTATATGGCCTGCAGCCGCAATACGTATCTGCTCTCAAAACAGCGCACAATAGAGCGTTGGGTTGATCGACAAGAGAAAATTATGTATTTTTACACTGCAAAGCATTGGCACAACAGTGCGATGTAAATGCAGCAACACCGTTTGTAATTTTCTATCATTTCCTAACGATTAGAAAGACTATGAAAAAAGTTCTATCCCTCATTATTGTTTTCGTGGCTGCAGTCATGTGGTCCACACCAGGTTTCAGCGGCAACGCTTACGTCAGTGGTAATGCCGGTATTTCATGGATCAGTGATTCTGAGCATAGACCTGGAAACGTTGAATATATTGAAGATGAGCATGGTGCCGACATCAGCTATGACTCGGGGTTCTCGCTAATGGGTGCAGTCGGATATGATTTCGGCGACATCCGCGTTGAGGGCGAGCTCGGCTACCAGTCCGGAGATATCGATTCAGTGACCTCCGATTATGATGATGATAGCGATTATGAGGCAGGACGGGCATATGCCGGCACCGGAGATGTGGACATCATCTCCCTGATGGTCAATGTTGCCTATGATATCTCTCTCGGCAATGTCGAGGTTTACCCTTTTGCCGGTGTCGGTGCTGTACGGGTATCTTATGATGAGGCAACCTTGTGCGCAGAAGCTGCTGCTGACTATGAGGAAAATGGCCTTGACGGGATGGATACGTGGTATCTTAAGAACAAGAATTCAACCTCGTTCGCCTTCCAGATCGGCGCAGGTGTCGCACTTCCTGTAGCTGATAACATGATGCTCGATGCTCGTTATCGCTACTTTGATATCGCTGAATTTGCCAATGTGCCGTCAGGACCTTCTCACAATGTCGATATGTCAAGCCACAGCGCAATGCTTGGTCTTCGCGTTGCTCTGTAAGTTTCCTGAAACGTGAGTGAGAGAAAGCCGTCATGCATCAATTGTGTGTGACGGCTTTTTTCTTTGAGTCTTTTCCCGTTACTGTCCTATCGCATACAGTTTTCTCATCATGCAGGTATGGATCTCCTTCATCACGTGGCAGCGCTTGCCGATCCCAATGGAAAAAACACCATGCTGCCCGGTTCCTTCAATCACATTTTTACGCATCCGTTCCTCCGGCCTGGCATGCAGGAACTGCGCTCAGTCACCACAGGCTGATGCTGCCGGGGTCTCACCAGAAAACGGATTATAAAGCACCTAAGGGATGTGTGTCGGTTGCAAGGGCGGGAACTCATCGCTATAGCGTTACAATGGTCTCGCCATATGCCATACGTTAATCGCCCGTCAGGTTGATATGATCCGGAGGTATTGCCGCATTTTTCATAACGCAACAAGGCAGCCCCTGGGACTGCCTTGTTGCGTGTGGTTGCGTTTGTTGCTTCGCTGAGCGATGACGCAGCTACATAAACGTGTGGTAGGTCTGGCCGGCGAAGACGATCAGAAACCTGAGAACAAGACCGCCGATCAGCACGAGGACCGGGGCAACCTGAGGCAGTTTGATATGAACGCCTGCAGCTTCGAGAAATTCGAGCAGCAGCGGAATGACCAGGCCCAGGGCGACGAAGATTCCCCAGAACCAGAGCATGTATGACATGCCGGCCATCTGGTAGTCGCCTGCGATCAGGTGCATCATGGCGCCGCTGTTGTTTGCCGGACCGGTGATGCCACCAAGGACGAAAAGCCCGACAACGACCAGCTCGATCCAGATTGCGTTTGCGTCGACCATACTGTAGACCGGTTTTTCGTCATCCGGTGCAAGGAGCAGCATCAGCGCCGCGGCGCTGGAGATACCGGATACGAGAAAGAGCATGCCGAGAATCGAGCTCGACCAGAGAGGCCTTGCAGAGAAGAACGAGAGCAGGATTCCTGTGTAGATACCGATGCCTACGCCGATATGCGCATTGACAAGCGCTACGATGGTCAGATGGTCTTCTGTCCAGTCGATCAGCTTGTTGATGATACCGATGTTGCGATCACGCAGAAACTTCTTGTTGACCAGCATGGCCTGAAGGACTGCGAGCGGGAAGAAGGCGATCAGAATCCAGCTGCCGGCCGACATCGGCGATGTTGGCTGTATGGTTGTATAGAACGCCCACACATAGAGCGGATGCGCAAGATCGAGGAAGAGGAAGAGCATGCCGACTCCGAGCAGGGCGGGTGAAAGGATGGAGCCGATTCGTACGGCAAGACACGGACATCCGTTCCCCTCGTCTCTCGGGCCGATTCCGAACTTCCTTTTCAGGACGATCATGATCGAGGTAATGACCAGAAGCCCTCCTGCTATACCGCCAAGAAAGAGGTAAAGCGGGATATGCCATTCCCAAATGTGGAGATGCGGGATCACATTCGGGTTCATTTTAGTGGATATGATTTCTGTCATCGTTTCTGTCATGGTTACGCTCCGGGTTTGTTACTTGCTGAAATCCAGTAAAGGCTCGGATTGGTTCCGGCATGTTCTTTCTGCCGGTAGACCACTTTCCCATTCATCATCATCTGAGCCTTCTGCTCGGGGTCGTTGTAATCGACCAGGTTAAGACTTGTCGTCGGGCAGACCGATACGCATGCGGTTTCAAGGCCCTGATCGAGCCGGTGTTTGCAGAGGGAGCATTTGTCGACAAATCCTTCAGGGTGCACGTATCGCGCATCGTACGGACATGCGGCCAGACAGGCTTTACAGCCCGTGCAGCGGCTGCGGTTGACTTGTACGGTGCCGTCTTCGGCATAGTGCGAAGCCCCTGTCGGGCAGTAGGTGACGCAGGGCGCGTTTGCGCAATGCTGACAGCGTTCCGAGCGGTTTTCCATGCGTAGTTTCGGGTATGTCCCTTCAGTTTCCTGTACAACCCAGTCCCGGCAGTATCCTTCAGGAACACCGTTTTCCGATTTGCACGCATAGACACACGCAGAGCATCCTACGCAGACCCGTGTGTCGATAACCATTCCATAATTTTTTTGCTTAGCCACGTATTATGCCTCCTTGATAAACGTCACAAAGTTGTTTTGAAAGCCTACAGCACCGACGGAATTGTCTATTTCGTAGTTCGAAATAAGCTGGTTGTGCGATGCGCCTTTTGCGTAGGCCCAGTTGAGTTTCTTGAAATAATGGCCATATCCGTGGACCATATAGACGGCATCCTGCCGGATACGTTCGGTAACCTTGACTTTAATCGGATATTCCGAAATAACGCCAGCCTGATTTTTCAGGTGAACCGATTCGCCATGGCTGAGCTGGTGCTTTGCCGCAACCTGCGGATTGACCCAGATTTCGTTTTCTCTTGCCGTGGGCAGTTCATTGAGGAAACGGTTGTTTGCCGTACGTCCGAATGTCAGCATTGGTTTACGTCCGGTCAGAACTCTGTAGAATCCCTCCGGAGCCTCGGGGTGCTGGATGAATTTCGGAACGGCATCAAAACCGGCTTCTTTCATTTTCGAAGAAGCAAGCTCAATTTTGCCGCTCGGCGTCTTGAAGGTAAGCGGTTCGCCGGGTTTGCGGTAGAGATCGGTCGGTTCGGCGTTCTTGAGCACGCCGGTCTTCTTGACCTCTTCAAGAGAGCTTCCTGCCATTTTGAGGCGTTTATCGAGGTACTCTTCGACGCTCTCTTCAAATACGCCGTGCAGTTCCAGCTTTTCGGCAAGCATTCGGGCGATCTCGTTGCCCGGTTTGCTGTCGAACATCGGTTCGACCACCGGCTGGCGCAATGCTACGAATGGTGTTCTGTATGGTCTGCCGCCGTCGAGATCGTCGTAGCGCTCGAGGTATGTCGATTCAGGAAGGACGACATCAGCGTAACCGGTGACTTCCATTGGCAGGGTGTCGACCGCAACAAGGAAGTCGATATTGTTAAGGGCTTCAAGCGCTTTTTTCCGACCCATGGTGATTGTTTCAGGGACGTTGACGCCATAGACGAACATCGCTTTGACCTCGCCGCTTATAGCCTGTTGCATGACTTCATGCGATGCGATGGTGTTTTCCGGTTTGATATCGGTGAAGAGCGGGTATTTGCTCCAGACCTCTTTTTCAAACGCGGGATACTCATGATGAGCGGCTTTGGGTACCTTGTATTTTTCATATTTGACCACGCCGCCCGGCATTTTGTAGTTGCCGACCAGAGCATTGAGGATGGCAATTGCCCGAACCCTCTGGGTGCCGTCAGCGTACCACTGGGTCCTGCGTCCCGGGTGAACGGCGGCGGCAGGGGCATAATTGGCATAGTTGCGCGCGATTTCACGGATGTCTTCTGCCGCAATATCGGTGATTGCAGCGGCTTTTTCCGGCGTCATATGCTGGACTTCAGCCCAAAGCTCATCGAAGCCGACTGTGTTTTCAGCGACAAACTGTTTGTCGTAGAGATCCTCCGAGATCAGCACGTTCATGATGGCCTGCATCATGGCGATATCGGTTCCGGCTTTGATCGGCAGCCATTTTTCTGCTTTGCCTGCGAGCGTCGAGAAGCGCGGGTCGAAGACAACGATTTTCAGTCCGCGCCGGATACCTTCGGAAATTTCCTGTACGGCGGTATTGTGCATGTTTTCGCCGTAGTGGGTTCCGAAGAAGAGGATGTATTTGCTGTTTTCAATATCGATGCCTTCAGGTGTTCCGGCTGAATGGCCGTAGGTGAAGATAAATCCCTGGTGGCGGGGTCCGCAGCAGAAATCGTATGATGGTTTGGCGAATTTGTTGACGCCGAAGGCCTTGAACATCTCCTTGAAGAAGGTATATCCGTAACCGTGGTGCAGCATTGCGATCGCCTGCGGGCCATACTGTTCTTTGATCTTGTACAGCTTTTCTGCGGTATACGTGATCGCTTCATCCCATGATGCCTTGCGATAGGTTGTCTTGCCCCCTTTTTTCTCCCTGATGAGCGGGTGGGCAAGTCGGTCGGGATCATAAATCTGGCCAATGCCGCCAGTCCCTCTCGGGCATAGCCTTCCGTTGCTCAACGGATGGTGTTCCGAACCGGTAATCTTGTAGATTTTTCCGTCCCTGACGTGCGCGGCTATGCCGCAGCGCCAGAAACAGTGCTCACAGAACGAATGTACAACCCTTTCCTGTCCGTCACCGGCGAGTGCGTTGCCGCTTCCCGTCACTGTTCGTCCAAGCTGGGTCGACATGGCGGCGGAGCCGGCTAAAAACAGGGACGATATTTTGATAAAGTCCCTGCGGTTCATGTCCTGGCCATGGCTCATGTTCATGGTCTCCTACTGATGTTTAGTGTTCTCTATACTGCTGTTTCCCCTTTGGGGGGAGACAGCTTTCATTGTCGTGGCGGCGTAAGCACAGAAATTCCCTGTCTTATGCGCCACATAAGAAAAAAAGCTGATGAGTCGTTGATGAATAACGGCTTACAGGCAAGCGTCTACTTCAGCAAGCGTTGTACAATGAAATCTCTTTCTCTGCGTTCCGGGTTCCGATTGGAGTCTCGCTCAGGTAGAGTTTTCGAAAAAAAGAGCTTCCATTCGAAGTTTCTGCCCGCTGGTGATATAAAACGGGATAATTCCTGCTTATGATCCGATATAGAAAAAATGGTATGCTTTGCGGGTAGATTAACAATCATTAAAAAATATAGTATATGTTTAAAAATGTTGCAAAAATAAAAGTACATGTATGGGTGTTGCTTGTTAAGCTGTTTTTTTGAATATATTTAGTGTGTTTTTTTGTTGTTCCGGCATGAGCAGTTTTTGGTCTTTATTTTGCTTGTATAACTATATGTCTATTTAATTATTGATATATATTGTTTTGTATTCCGGGTAATCATGCTGAAAGATTATCGTCTCGAATGGCGGGGTGGAGCCGGAATTGCAGAATTTTTTTTTGCCGTGAGTTGTTGTTCTGCTGTGTTCATGTTGCTGTAATGTGTAATTTGGACCAATCTCTCATTTCTTCAGAAACGATCCGGAGCAATGCGACGTATGAGTGTGTTCAGATTAAGGAAAGGTCATGATCTCAATATCCGGGGCGTTCCGGAAAAAAAACTGCATCGCCTTTCCAGGCCATTGCGTCTGGTCCTCACTCCTTCTGATTTCAGAGGGGTCAGGCCGAAACTGCTCGTCCGCGAGGGTGATCACGTCAAGGCGGGGGGGG
>RRYU01003683.1_pt1 | contig 61920 bp, 50 predicted proteins | sample 2162651 | NCBI WGS metagenome assembly RRYU01 (sample SAMN10267283, study PRJNA491782) | microbial mat metagenome | isolation source: biomat in the production well | place: Japan: Minami-Kanto gas field, natural gas well KTG3 | collected 2017-06 | reverse complement strand
TTTTTTTCATACTTTTCTTTATTTAATAATGAGTATTTCCCCAAAACAATCTTAATGTTTTATAAAGATTTTGCAAGAAATTTTAAAAAGAGCTTAAGATCATTTTTACAATCTTAAGCTCTTATAATTTATAATTTGAACAAATATTTAGTTCATGTCTTCAAACATTTCTTTTCTCTTCCAATATATAAGTCCCATACCTGCTAATAGTACTGTGATGTACATATATGCGTCGTACTCTGGGATCATATTGATAAGTGTAAAGTCCATGCTTGATACTGCACCTGGGTTTCCTGCCGCATCTATTGCGTAGATTTCCCAGCTATAGTCTCCTGGTGATAGTAATGCTACAGCTTCTGTAAAGCTTGTGCCTGAGTTGATACCTGTAATCTGGTATTGCTCAACATCTCCACTATTTTTTACCGTAATTACATATCCTCCACCATCATCTGTTATGCGTCTCCATAGATAAACTGGAGTACTATCTCCTGTATTTCCATTTGGACTTACTTGTACTACGGCATCAGGTCCTACTGTATCAACAATAAATGCTATTTCTCCTCCATTGGCTCTAGCCCACTCACTTGTAAGTGAGCCATTGCTTGCATAAACTCTCCAATAGTAATTTCCATCAGATAAAGTTTGACTAGCTGCACCAGCTTGATAAGCAGCCCCCACAGCAGCAGTTTGTCCAACTGTAAAACTTACAGTTCCACCATCTGGATCTGACATTGTTTCTGACGTATATTCAATAATCGGAGTATTAATATCATCCGCATCATTTATTATAATTTTATAATAAATATCTTGATCATTTAACTCATCAACATCAAATGTAATAGTTGGTTGCGTATTTTGTGTTGCAGACCCATTAGTATAAACAAATGGACCTAAGTTTGAAACCACTGGCGCAAATGGAAAATCCCACCACCAGTTATTACCAGCATCAACTATATCAAGACCAACAGTTGCAATTTTAACTGCATTTTCGTTGTTACTATCTGTAGTAGTTAAAAATTGGAAATTTCTTGTTCCTTGTGGATCAAAGTACCATTGAGTACCTGGATTTGAAGAAACCAAGTGTAGAGGCTCTATTGCAGATACACCTTTCAAAGTAGTCGTATTTGTAATTATCTGATGCTCTCCAGCTTCAAAAGTAAGAGTATCCTCTTCTGTAGCAATTTTCGTAAAATTATAAAATGTGTGATCATTTGATCCATTTATATGCTGATCTGTACCAGCAAAAACAACCGTTTTAGTACCTCCAACATATTCTGCATCACCTACTGTTTTACTTGAACATGACGTATCACCAGGGTCACCATTTACTGATGGACAAAGTGTCCAATCTCCATTGACCGTAAGTGTACCACTATTACCATATAGCTTACCTTGTTTTATAATTATATTATTTATGGTCATCAAACTACTCATACCTGTTGCTGCCGTTATATTATCTTTATCTATTACCAAATTATTTAACTCATTTGGACTAGCTAATGAAAATGCACCAGTATGCGAATAAGCTCCATCCATAGTAACAGTACCACCATTTGCATCAAATATTGTATTCCCAGTTGAGTTTAGGAAAAAACCATTAACTGTAAAACTTTTACCAGCACCCGGAGCTGTAAAACTACCAGTACTTCCTGTCTTACCAAGACCAAATCCTCCTATATCCAAATTTGCATTTGAAAAATCAGCAACAGCCGTCCCACCATAAGAAGAGTTATAATTAACCTCTAACCTATAAGGAGCAGTATATGTTCCACTTCCGGCATTAAAAGTTCCACCAGCCAATAAAATTCCTCTATTACCACCCGCAACAGTAATAAAATCACCAGAACCTCCATTAAATGTACCTCCCACCTGGCGGAATCCATTACCATTAACAGTATTATGATCAACTGTTATATTTGTTGTACCTTGATTTATAACTCCATCAGTCAAAATAAAATATCCAGTTACATCTAAATCCGTACCACTAAAACTCATTGTAGTAGTAGCTGAATCCAAGTTTATGATCGGATAACTATAATTTGTATCTAAAACTATTGTTTTATCTGGAGTTGTACTATTAAACAAAAATTGACATGAATTATTATAACCCACATAAGTATCCGTAAATACAAGATCACCCTGTATTTCTACGGTTCCTGAAAGACATTTTCCATCTCCCTGAGTTAAGGTTCCTTCAACCTTTGTATTATTTCCATAATAAATATAATAACTATTTGACGTACTTACATCTAAATCATAGAAAGTAAAAGATCCAACTGTTAGATGATTAATAGAAGTAAATTGAACCTTGCCTCCATTTGCATCAAAAGTAGTACTTCCACCTCCACTAAAAACTACTCCAGTTGTCATTGTTCCAGGTGAAGCTTTTACACTACCTGTTGAACCTGAAGTTCCAAGAAATGCTTGATAACCTAAACTTACAGAATTTGAAGCACTCAAATCTACAACTGCATCTTTTGCCCCACTATAACTTGAGTAAAATCTTTCAAAACTTATAGATCCAGATGGTGCATTAAAATTTCCACTACCCAAATATGTACGTCCAGTTGTAATGTCTCCTGTATGAGGTCCAACCCCTGTATTAAAGTCTCCTCCTTCCAGATAAAAATAACCTGAACCCGTATTTATACTTGTAGTATTTTGATTAAATGTACCAGCATTTATATCTACTCGTCCTGCAAATGTAATTGTATTTGTATTACTTGAACTTAGATTTATAGTTGTACTTGCAGAATTTAAATTAAACTTAGGAAAGACTGTTACTCCACCATCAATATCAAACGTTTGAGCCGAAGCACTATTAAATTCTATAATACAACTACCTCCATTAGCTGCTGCATCATATTGGAAATCCCCACTTGCATATATAGTTGATCCACTACATGCTCCATCCATAAAATATAGACGCCCTTCAACTGTTGTCAAATCTACAGTTACAGTATTAGCCGCAATTTTATTTATTGTAAAATCATAAAATGTTAATGAGTCACCAGACAAAATAGAATTACTTGATCCATGCAAATAAACTTCTCCATTACCATGATTAAATGATAAGTTTGAAGAATTAGCTACTTTTGTAATATTTCCTTGGATACTTGTAAGACCAGATGGCAACGTAAAATCTCCTACCGCACTTGCAGCATTACCCATATTTAAAGCACCTATAATTGATAGACTCAATGTATTTGACATATCTACATCTGCAGTATATGGACTTGCATAACTTATTTCCAAATTAGCTGGAATAGATTTTGCATTAGCACCAGCAATATAAGTTCCACCCTTTAAATACATAGCATCAGCATATGTTCTTGCTCCATTACCATCATTATGAGTACCTGCTGTTTGATTGAATGTTGATCCATATGCAATTGAACCTGTAGAGCCTGTAAATGTTCCGCCAGTTTGCGTAAATACCGAACTAAGAATAGTTGTACCAGTACTCAAATTTAAAGATCCACCTCCTAAATTTATAGTAGCAAAATTTATATCGCCAGTATTTCCATTAAAAGTACCATTTGTTTGTGTATATGAGCCTTGTAAAGTAAGAGTATCCAAACCACCATCAACTAAACCAGAACTCAATAAAAATGTAGACATAGTAGTCGTTGAACCATCAACTCCACTAGCCTCCCCTGTTACATCCTCATCCAAAGTTCCTCCATTTACATTAACAGCACCAGTAAAAACTGTATTAACTACAATAGGATACATTAGTGATGTAGCAAAAAATCCATCTGCATAAAAATATGTTTTAAGCACTCCCTGTGTCAAAGTAACATCTCCACTATATATAGTAGAACCAATCTCAATACCCTCAAAATTTGGATTGTTTATTATTAATTCTGGAACTGTACCTCTAAAATATCCCACGTTTGCAGCTGTTCCTATAACATTAATAGTTGCTGTTCCACCCGCTGCATCAGATCCCATAATTAAATCTCCTGTAGAATTAACTACACCATCTATTACATTATCTGAAATTCCTCCACTTGTTTGTTTATATTGTCCATCTACTGTTATTTCTCCTGACAACAACACTCCATATCCTACTCCTGCTCCTGTAAAATTAATTTCAAAATCATTAAATGTTCCTGAACCTGTAAAATAAAGAGTTGGATTTGATGAATCCGTATTATTCATTACAACCTTTCCACTATTATTATTAAAAGTTGCTCCAAGCCCAATATTTAAATTTTCACCTACTAATAATGAACCTGATGTAGATTGAAATGCTGTCGAACTTGTAATATTACAATTTCCAGCAACAGTAACATCAGCAGACCCTCCATTAAAATCTCCAGTTCCACTAACAGTCAATGATGAAACACTCAATTGATATGGTGAATTTGGAGCATTAAAAGTACCACTACTTAACGTAAAAGCACCTGTAGTTACATTAATTCCATAGTTATTAAAAGTACCACCACTTTGTTGATATGTTCCAGAAACAACTACAGCACCAACATTTGAACTTCCAACATTAATAACACCACTCGACATAATAGCATTTCCTGTCACTGTTAACCCACTATCAGTAGTTAAAGACACCGTACCACCCTGCACTGCCAAAGCTCCAACAGTAATAGTATCCATAGAAACCGTACCTGCATTTACAGATAATGTTCCAGATATTACAGTCGTTCCTTGTATTATTTGAAATGATTTTCCAATATCTTTTGATATTTTAACACTAGCTAAAGTTCTAGATGTAAACATCGTATTCATTACTCCATTTGTATTTCCGTCCAACTCCAACAATGCATTTTCATTAGAAAATGTAGCTGAAGTATCAATAGTAAAATTCCCAGCCAACTTTAAAGTTGTTGGCATTTTTAAATCTCCTGTAGCAGTAACCTCTAAATTACCATTTATATCTACCAATGTTGCATTTCTAGCATTCAAAACACCAGCAACAGTAAGATCATTTGTTATATTAAAAGTACTACTTGTCGGTAGTATTAAACTTGAACCATTTACAACCACCAAGCCACCTAAATTAACAACTTGTGATGAAGTCAAAGTCAATGGAGTTCCACCTCCACCAATATTCAATGTACCTGCTATAGTCAACGGTGTAAGGTTCGTTAAATCCAAATCACCACCAATAGCATCTACATTACCTCCAAATGTTACAGCACTACCAAAAGTTGTAATTGCTGCATTTGTAAAATTACCATTTACAGTAAAAGAAGTTGCAAGAGCTGCATCAAAAGTTCCTCCCATTACTTTCATTTCTGCCGACGCACCAGTAACCGAATATGCTACAGAGTTTGTAGTAACTGTTCCTGTATATCCACTTTGTAACTCTAAATATCTAACTGTTGCAGCAACATCCATTATGATATCTCCATCACCAGTACCAATATATACATCATCAGCAGACCCAGGGATTGAGTTCCATTTACTTCCGCCACTATCATCCCAACAATCAACATCAGACCATAAATCATATGGTTGAGCAAAATAATCACAGTCAACATTTGCAGAATCAAAATAAAACCCTGCTGCATTTACTGTTGCAGATACTGTAACAGTAAACAAAAGAGCCAATAGCATCAAGCCCGAGAATTTTTTAAAAATTCTCAAAATAGTAGTTTTTTTCATAGAAATAATTTTATTTTTATTTTTACAATCTTAAAATTATACCATTATTATGGATAAAAATCAACACATTGACAACTAAACAATAAACTAGTTTTTTATATAAAAATTTCTAATTTCCTTAGCCCAAAAAAATTTATCAGCAATTGCACCTGCTCTTTTATAATTCACCCTAACACCAGCACTAAAATATCCATATTCCCATTTTTCAGGCACATAATAATTTTTTGCAAATGGCTCATTACTAATGTAATTTTTAGGTGTTGAATATCCAGCCAATAAGCCCGATACTTTACTAACACGCTTAAATACAATTCCATCAGGCACAACAAAAGGCTCCTGAGCTTTATCCTTCAAAAGCTCAGTCATAACAGAATTAAAAATTGGAGCTGCTGCATCATAACCATTTGCACGATAATAAAGTCCTCTACCATCAGTATTTCCAATCCAAACACCAGTTGCATAACTAGGTGTATATCCAATAGTCCAATTATCTCCAGGTCTAACGGTTTTTGAGCCAGTAGAAGATTTTGTTTCCTTAGTACTTGTACCTGTCTTAGCAGCATTTATTTGCCCCTTAACAAATAATTTAGAACCAACTGCCACAGTCTTATCAGACAAAATACTATTTATTAAATATGCAATTGGTTGATCCAAAACTTGCACTGCATTATTTTTATCCAATTCTTCTATAATATTTCCCAGACTATCTTCAATCCTCAAAATGCCTGTTAATTTCTTTAATTGACCATTATTTGCAAATACACTAAATCCTTGAACCATCTCAAAAAGAGAAACCTCACCCGCACCAAGCGCCAATGGATAACCATAATCATGCTCAGGATTAAGCGAACTAATCCCCATTTCACTAGCTAAATCTATTATCCCATTCTGCTCCTCAGCAAGATAATATGCCTTTATAGCAGGTATATTACGAGACTGCCCTAGTGCTTTACGTATAGTTAATTCACCCATAAATTTTCCATCATAGTTTTGAGGCTTTTTATCACCTATTTTCATAGGCACATCATATATAATATGTGCTGGTGAATATCCCATCAAAAATGCCTTGGCATAAACAAAAGGTTTAAACGATGACCCTGGCTGCCTAGGACGCATAACAACGTTTACCTCTCCATCAATTTCTTTATTATAATAATCAACAGACCCCAGCATTGCCAATATCTCACCAGTACGAATATTTGTAGTTAAAATTGCCATATTATCAGCTCCAAAATTCCACAAGTTAGCAGCTTGCTTTTTATCTGACAAATCTTCTACAAAAGCCTGCAGATTAGGATCTAAGGTTGTATAAATTTTTAGTCCACCTCTCTCCAAAAACTCTCTACCATATTTATCTTCAAGCATCTGAATAATATAAAAAACAAAATGAGGATGCTTTATTTCCTGTACATGAGCTGCAAATTCAATATTTTGTAAATCATTAAAAGCTATAAGTTTTTCCAAATAACCAATCATATTCAGTTCATACATACGGTTAAGCACCAAGTCAGCACGACCAGGTATATAAATTTGACTACCATCAGCAAGATCAAAATAACTACCCAATAGGCCTCTTGAATACTCAGAAGCAGCCAAATCAGATTCAGACTTGATTTGACGAGTCATTAAATCATCTTCAGTAAATTCCTTAAGTAATTGTGTATATCTATTTTCTCCATATGGATTATAACGACTAGGCGCCTGAGGTAATGACGCAAGCACAATGCTTTCTGCCAAGCTCAAATGCTTAACATCATCAGCAAAATAAACCTTAGCAGCATTTTTTGCACCATATGCATTATTTCCATATGGAATTCTATTTAGATATAATTCCAAAATTTTTTCTTTATTATAAAAAAATTCAAGATTTAAAGCTAAAACAATTTCTTTCAATTTTCTTATATATGTTTTTTCTGAAGTCAAAAATGCATTTTTAGCATATTGCTGAGTAATAGTAGACCCACCACGTTGAGTACCCCAACCAAAAATTTCATAAGCAATCGCCTTTCCAATTCCTAAAATATCAAAACCAAAATGACTAAAAAATCGATCATCTTCAATAGCTACAGTTGCATTAACTAAATAAGGAGAAATCTCACTATACGCTACTGTTTCACGATTTTCCTCACCATATATTGTATAAAGTAAATTTCCTTCCCTATCAAAAATCTGAGAAGATTGGCTCATAGTCAAAGCTTCAAGACTTGAAACATCAGGCAAAAACATAGACAAAATCATAAAACCAAACAAACACAAAGCAAAAAATACAACAAAACACACCACAAGCCCCCTCAAAATTATCTTCGTATACTTTAGCATTTTGCCCTTTATATATATTTTTAAGACTCTAGCTTACTTTGACGTTAAGCCTACAGTCAATGCTACAAACAATAAACTTATAGATATAAAACAAAAAACATTTTTTAATACCTTATTTCAAGACGACCTCAAGCGTTCCTGACCCACCTCTATCACGTCGCCCTTCATAAACTCTCACAACAAAGGGTAAACTCATCAAATATTTTCGCAAAAATGGTTTTATTATAGGCATCCCCTTGCGAGAATGAAGCCCCTTACCTGTAATAATCAAGATCTTTTTAAGTCCCCTATCTATACATTCTTCTAAAAACTCATCTGTAAGTTTTTTCATATCCGATTCCAACAAAACACCCCTATCATGAAAGTCAAAAACAGCTTCTGGCTGACTTAAATTATCATATTTGTTCACTTTTTTTGTACGTTCTTGTTTTCTTTTTTTCCCCATAATTATCTTTAAGAAATCACACAAATAGTATACCCTTAAGCTACAAAAATTCGCAAATAATAGACTAAATTATGAAAAAAATACTTAAAAAAATTTTCCCAGTTTTATTTTCCATATTTTTAATGGGAATACTCATTGTATTAAGCCCTTTTGAAAACAATCTTCCACCACAACACGAAAAACTAGATGAAAGCTTAGAAGGAATAGTCCTAAACATATCAAAAGGAGAAGATGAATTTCAAAGATTAGAAATTAAAATAACAAAAGGTTCAATTAAGGACCAAATCGTATATGTAAAACACGAAAATATCTCCCAAACAGGGCCACAATCCTTTGAAATCGACAACAAATTAGTAGTAGTAAAATATACAAATAGCCTAGGAGAAGTTTCATACTACATCGCCGACTATGTCCGAAACACAAGCTTACTCTGGTTATTCCTAATATTTACAGCAACATTAATCATCATATCGCGCTGGCAAGGTTTTAGCTCATTAGTTGGAATGGTTAGTTCATTTGTAATAATATTTAAATTTATAATTCCACAAATACTATCAGGTGCCCCTCCAGTCCAAATTGCAATCATTGGTTCATTATTTATAGTACCAATCACATTTTACCTATCCCATGGTTTTAAGAAAAAAACACACGTCGCAGTCGCTGGAACATTTATAACCCTACTAATCATTGGTGTTTTAGCCAATTTATTTGCAGACATCACACATCTAACCGGACTATCATCTGAAGCTTCAGTATATTTATCAGATGCAGCAAAAGAAAACATGGATTTTAGAGGATTACTTTTAGCTGGAATGATAATAAGTGCACTAGGAGTTTTAGACGATATAACAATGTCTCAAGCATCAGTTGTACAAGAACTTAAAAACGCCAACAAACGCCTTGGATTTAAAGAATTATACAAAAGAGCAATGAAAGTAGGACAAGACCACATCGCATCAATGGTAAACACTCTAGTATTGGTATACACAGGAGCCTCACTTCCGCTATTATTATTATTTGCCGACTACTCAGAAAACTTTTTTCAAGTTATCAATTTTGAATTTATGGCCAGTGAAATAATACAAACAATAGTCGGATCAATTGGTCTAATCCTAGCAGTTCCAATCACTACAGTTTTAGCAGTCTACTTTTTTAGCGACCTTTACAAAATAAAAAAAACAGCGTAAAAACATTAAGCTCAAACTAATATAAAAATTTATGAATATGCCAGAAATAATGGCGCCAGTTGGATCATTCGAGTCACTAGCAGCCGCAATACAAACAGGAGCTTCATCAATATACTTTGGAGTTAAACAACTAAATATGAGAGCAAGATCTGCTCATAATTTTTCGTTAGAAGAGTTAAAAGAAGTCGCAGATACATGCAAAAAAGCAGGTATAAAATCATATGTAACTTTAAATACACTTTTATACAACCACGACCTTACATTGATGAAACAAATTATAGACACAGCAAAAGAATCCGGAATTACCTCAGTTATATTACAAGACATCGGAGCAATCAGTTATGCAGGAAGCATCGGCATGCCTATCCAAGCTTCAACACAACTCTCAATCTCAAATATAGAGTCTGTAAGATTTTATGCTAAATATGCAGATACACTAGTACTAGCCCGAGAAGTAGACATGAAAATGATCAAAGACATATGTACTGCCGTAAAAAAAGAACAAATAAAAGGACCTTCAGGTGAATTAGTTAAAATAGAAATTTTTGTACATGGCGCTTTGTGCATTGCACAAAGTGGTAGATGTCAAATGAGCCTTATAAATAGCAATACTTCAGCACAAAGAGGTGCATGCTTGCAGGAGTGTAGAAAAAAATATCGCATAATTGATGATGAGACAGGTGCAGAAATGATACTAGACAACCAATACGTTATGAGTCCAAAAGACTTATGCTCATTACCATTCTTAGACAAAATAGTTGATACAGGAGCTTCAATACTAAAAATCGAAGGACGTGGACGATCTGCACAATACGTATACACAGTAGTAAGCACATATAAAAAAGCTCTTGAAGCAATTGAAAAAGGAGAATTTACAAAAGAAAAAGTTGAAGAATGGATGAAAGACCTAGCAACAGTATACAACAGAGGTTTTTGTGACGGATACTACTTAGGACGCGAACTTCCAGAATGGACAAAATCAAAAGGAAACAAAGCCACAGAAGAACGAACATTTATAGGACTCATCGAGCATCACTTTCCAAAAGCAAAAGTAGCAGAATTTTGCATACAAGCACACCCTCTAGAAGTAGGAGATAAACTAGTAATCATGGGCAAAACAACAGGCGTAGTTTTTGACGAAGTAAAAGATATGATGAAAGATGAAAAACACATAACAAAATCAGAAAAACCAGATATGGTTACAATCCCCCTAAAAGAAAAAGTTAGAAAAGGAGACAGAGTATTTATACTAAGACCACCACAAAACAATGAAAACTCATAAAATATTCCACAAAAAACACACCTGCATTGGATGCAATTCATGCGTACTTATGGCAGGTCAAACCTGGGAAATGGACGAAAAAACAGGAAAAGTTAACCTAAAAAACTCACGCAAAACTGGAGGCACACAGTCTGAACAAGAAATTTATACAGCAGATCTCTTAAACTTCGATCTAGAAGACAACATAAACGCTACAGCAGCCTGCCCTATGAACTGTATTCGTATAGAAAAATAACTACTTTCTCTATATCCATTCCGGTAAACCACGCTCAATATATCCACCATAATTGGCACTACCACCAGTATTTTCTACATAACCTGTAGCCGGCCAACTTGGATTCATCAAACCAATATAACCACCAGAATTAGACATAGAAGCAACAGATCCATAATTTTGAATATACCCTTCTGGAGCACTTGAAATACCACTATGAGTATCTGTATACCCACCTGGATATACAACATCATCATCCGAAGCATCATTATAATATCCTTGCTCTGTAGCATGCTCACTACGTAGATCTTCAAACTCAGCATTTTCGAAGTCCTCCATATTTAAACTCCAAAGATAAGATTGATCTTCATGCCCAAGATAACCTGTTTGTTCTGTATAATTTTTTGATACACCTCCATCATGCGGACTATTCAAGTAATTTTGAGACACAGCATGATTTTCAGACTTAGACAAAGTATCCAAATATCCCTGATCCCAATTAGTCCACTTTTTACCATCAAATTGCTCAGTATACATCTCCTCAGTGCTCTTAGACTTGTTTGAAGTCACATAACCATTAGTTGTCCCATTATGTATATTATTTGAAGCTAAGTAGTTTTGAGTATTACTTTTAGAATTTGGATTAGTAACATATGCAGCCCTTTCAGCACTATAAGCTCCAATATCATGTATATAACCATGAGGTATATCATCAAAACTCACCTTATACCAAGCATCAGTATCTATTTCTTCATCAACTTTTTCCTCAGCCTTAACAATAAAACCTCTATCAATAAGTTTAACATCATAATCTATATCTTTTCTCACTAAAATATCATCCATAAAATCTCCACCTTCACCAGGCAAAGGTGCCAAAAGATCACCAGTAACCTGACCTGGATAGTCAAAAACCACTAGATTCTCATTCACATTATCATTTCCACCAACAAAACGCATAACTTTAGGTTTTTCCCTAAGAATTAGAGTTGTAGAATTTTGATCATCAACATTATCTACTCCACAAGCAGAAACTATAAAAACAACCAAAACTAGCGACAAAAATATAATAAGTTTTTTAAACATAAAACTAATGTAATTAAGATACACGAAACATAACATATTTTATATATTCTGTCAACAATAAAGCACAAGCCAAACAAAAAAGAGTTCTGGTACTAAATTGCACCAGAACTCTTTTACTTAAAATATTTTTAAACTAACTCTTACAAATCAGCTTGCGCAGCCAAATCCATTGCTACAGAAACAATCTTAGCCAACTCTGCTCTTGATATATTTCTATTTGGTAAAAAGTCTCCATCAATACCTTTTACAAGTCCTAGTTTTTTAGCATGAGCAGCATATCGTGCATACCAATCATCAGCTTTAACATCAGCAAATGGAGGGATATTAACCATAGCCATAATGTCACCCTTTACCTCAATAACAATTTTTACAGCTTCAGCTCTTGTAAGTCCTCTAGCAGGCATCAAGTAACCATTGTCACCTGAAATAAATCCTTTTTTCTCTGCTAAACTAGCAACATCACAAAACCAATCTGACGCCTTCATATCAGGAAAAGCAGCAACATCACAAGTCCCCTCAGTATAGTCAAAAGCATACATAATCATCTTTAATGCCTCAGCTCTATTTACTTCTCTTTCCGGTACAAATTTACCATCAATTCCACTAACAACACCAGCAGCAGCAAGAATATTTACATACTCTTTTGCCCAATGATCTTTCATATCAGAAAATAGTGAAACAAACGGCATATCACCAGAATTTTCACTATTTACAATCTGAGTATCACTACATCCACGTCTATCATCAATTGTGATAACACAAACTCTATAATAATTTAATCCAGCACTTGGCTCATGTATATAACTAGTCTCAGCCGCATAGCTTAAAGCTACAAGATGTGGATCAACGGGATAATACATCAAAGGATTATCTGTAGAATGCATAACTTTATACCATCTCAAATCTCCTCCAGTATATTTTGTCCAAAGTAGACTAACTTTCCCTTCATCCGTCATATTTACTGCCAAGTTTATAACAATTTCAGAATCATCAGTATAAGGATCAGAAACAGATGTAACATCATTTGTAGCACTTAAATCAAATTGACTATCAATTTCAACTACATTTGAACATAACACTCCAGTATTCACTAACGTACAAATTCTATAATAATTCATACCAGCACTTGGCCCAGCATGAACATAAGATAGACTTGAAGAATCCGTAATATACTTTAGATATCCATCTGCTGGATACTCAAGATCAGGGTTACTAGTAGAATGAACCACCTTATAACCATCAAAATCAGAACCTACATACCTAGACCATGTCAAATCAACTGTACCATCAGCATTTTGATTAGCAGTCAATAAGACAGCTTCTCCTTCAGCATTCAATACAGGGTCAACGCCAGTTACACTCGCAAAAGCAACCTGTGCAAAAAGCGCAGACATTACAAAAGCAATCACAACTAAACGTGAAAAGTAATTTCTCATATATTTTTAGTTAAATTATATGCCCGTTCAGTATAATATAACTCAATAAAAACTCAAACGTTTCATTTATTATACAATAAACAAGGTAATAAGCCCTATAACAAACATTATAGAAAATATATAAGCCAACTTTATAGCAACTTTTCGAGAACCTAATACAAAAAATATAGGAACCTTAGTAATCAAATTTGTCATAGTAGCCAAAGTAATACCACGCACAGCCACTTCATCAGCAAAACCATTCTTAGACAAATTAGCCAAAGAAACCGTAATAGCATCCACATCCAAAAAACCTGATACAATACTAGTAATATAGACACCAGCATTACCAAAATATTCCTTAGCAAAACTACTCACAAACAAAATCAAAGCAAAAAACATTCCAAATTTAAGCGCAGGCCCAAGACTAAAAGGATTTTTAAGATCAAAATTTGCAGGTAGTTCATCCTTACTACAAGCTTTATCAGGATGAAAAAAATAATACAAAGCAAAACCAATGCCAGTAATCCCCATAGCAACAAGTGGCAAACTCAAAGACTTAAGCAAATCCGGATTTAAAACAGCAACCTCTATAAGTACCCTAAAAAACATCGCACTAGACGCAATAACAACAGCTACAACATAAGGGTTAACTATGCTTTTAGTTCGTTTACTTTGCTCAGAATAAGACAAAACCAATGCAGTACTAGAAACCAAACCTGACAAAAACCCTGTAATACAAATCCCTCGCTTAGCCCCAAAAGTCTTTATAGCAATATAACTAACAAAAGATATACCAGAAATAAACACAACCATCAGCCAAATAATATACGGATTAAAAAAATCAAATGGACCAAATCCTTGATTAGGCAATATAGGAAGCACCACAAAAGCAATTAAAACAAATTGAAATACAGATATAATTTCAAACCTCTTTAGTTTTTTAACCCAAGTATGAAAAGAACTCTTAAAACTCAATAAAAACACCAAAAACAAAGTCAAAGTCGTAGCCAAAACAAACTGCTCCATAGCACACAAAATACCAATAGAGTACACAACAAAAGCCGCCATCTCAGATGTAACTCCAATCCAACCCCGCTTATTTGCCAAAACAAAATAAGAAGCCGTCAAAATACCAAAAAAACCAGCTGCAAAGACACCCGCCAATATTTCAGATACCTGAGAAACCACAAAAGTCAAAACTCCCATTATACCAATCAACAAAAAAGTTCTCACTCCTGCAAACGATTCATTTCCAGAATCCTGAGCTTTTTTTTCTCTCTCAAGCCCAACAAGACCAGAAAGCAAAACTGCAATACCTAATTGTTTTAATAATTCTAAATCCATCCAAAGATTATAACACAAAAAACCCCTTATTTAAAGAGGTTAATTCAAATGAAATCAGTGTTTTTATACTAAGCCAATCCTTTTTTACTAAGTGTTCTCAAAGTAGATGTAGCAATTTTCATTCTTTTTCTTCTACCAGTTTTAGGATCAATGATCCATTTAACAACTAAGTTTGGTCTAAATACACGCTTAGTAGCACGCATTGAGTGACTTCTGTTATTTCCTGATGAAACTTTTTTTCCTGTCAGTTGACAAACTCTAGACATATCAATTCAAATTAAAGTAAATCCATATTAACAAAAAATAAAATTCAAGCAAGGTAAATTTTTATAAAATTTCCATATTTTCTAATACTTCAGATAAAAAGTCTTTATGAATAGAATATTTCATACTCGGGATTTTCATCACAGCTTCATAAATAATATCTTTATTATCACTCAAAACAAAGAAATGCCTATAAGCAAAAGTATCAATACTCTCATCCACAAACACACCCGAAAAAGTCTCATAACTAGCAAAATCATAAGAAAAACCAGGATAACGGTTATCCAACAAATCACCCAAATCAACAAACCCCATTATATTATCCTGAGCGCTAATTTTAATTTCCATACTGTAATCACTAAAAGGCTTATCCATAACAACTCCCTGTTCTTCTTCAATAAACCTAGTTTCAAAATCAGATCGCAAAACAATCGAAAAATGATATTTATCACTTACAAAAAATAATTTATCTGTAAAAGACTCCTGCATTTTTTGAGCCAAATCATCACAAAATTCAAAGTTTTCCACTACCGAAGTCGTCCAAAATACATATAAACCCTCATCTTCTGGAGCAAACTGTATTTCACATCTATCAAATTTAACAGTACCTTCACCATTATCTTCAATAATTTTAGATCCAGTTGGGTACTTAAAATAGCCATACCCTGATTCTATTGGAAATTTATAATAAGATTTATACATCACAATTGTCTCATCCCCATCTAAAGTCACACATCCCAAAAAAGACAAAAATAAAACAAAACAAATTAGTATATAAATTTTCATAAAGTAAATAAATTATAAAATAACCCTATAAGTAAAATTCATTTTAGTCCATTCTTTATTGACATTAGAGCCCAAAAAACATAAATTATCGAAGAAAATAACTAAAATGACAAAAAAATGACTAATAAGCACGCAAGCAAGCAGCACTGTTTAGTTGGAAATATCAGACCAAAAAGCAAGCTAAGAAAAAGAAAAAACAAAGCCCTTGCAAACGCTAGAAAGGCAGAGTTAAGAGCGACATTTGCAACACCAGAATAAAAATTCGCAGCTTTTTCACTGAAACAAAACTATGTTCAAAAAAAAAAGAAATGGAAGAGTAAAAGTAAATTATTACTCTCATCCTAAATCTTTTAATAAAAGAAATTCAGTTTCAAGCCTTAAAAAAATAAAACCAAAACAAAATAATTTTAGTTTACTGAAGATTTTTTTGCCAGTATTCATAATTAGCCTGATATATTGGTTGTTTTTTTCAAGCTTTTTTATAGTTACAGAAATTAAAAATGTAAATAATCAACTTTCAAACCAAGCACTAGCTGATGAAATCAATGGAAGTATTGCTTCAGCAATAAACAAAAATCTAATTTTTGTAGACAGCCAAGAATTAGCAGAAAAAGTAATAGAAAGCTTCCCAGAGTTAGAAAACATCAAAATCACAAAAAACTACCCCCGAACAATTCAGGTAAAGTTTTCAGAATTCCCAATCAGTGCAAACATCATCAACCAAACAACAAACATAAAAAAAACATACGTAATTAATTCAATAGGCTTCGTAATAAAAGAAAACTACGAAAATCCAAACCTTCCATACATCAAAATCCAATCAGACGAACCAATAAACATTGAAAAGTCAATTATAGACAAAACAAAACTCAGCTACATATTAAATGCACAAACATTTTTTGAAGACAAATTTGGCATGATGATCAAAGAAATCGAATACAAGCCAGTCGCAAGAGAATTACACCTACTTACAGAAAAAGATTTTTATATCTGGCTAGACATTCAACAAGATTTTGAAGAACAATTTAAAAAACTTAAAAAATCACTTGTAAAACTAAACATATACGAAGAAAACCTTTTATACATAGATTTAAGAATTGCAGGAAACACCGGAGATAAGATAATATATAAAAGAAGATAACAGAATAAAACATGACCTGGGCAATATTTGGTATAATAATCGGAATACTTATAGGAATTAAGACAAACATCTCAATTCCACTAGAGCTTATTAAATATACCGCAGTAATAATTATCGGTATAATTGATTCAATACTTGGAGCCATAAAAGCTGAAGTAAGAGGCATATCCGAAAAAGACCAATACAGCGCAATCATATTTACAACAGGCCTACTAACAAACATAATCGCCGCAGTAATCATAACCCTCCTAGGCGAATACCTCGGATTAGATCTATATTTAGCAGTTACAGTAGTCTTCACCTTCCGAATCTTCACAAACATCGCAAAAATCCGCCGACATTTGCTAGATAAGTATCTTTTTAAAAAATAGAACTCGCACAAAAAAGCTGCGGTGTTGGCATAAACAGTTTCTTTTACAAAACGTAAGATAGGCAAATTCGATGCAAAAATACAAAATTGCAAATCTACAAAACTGCAAATCTGCAATTTGGAGCATCTTACAAATTTACAAAAAAACCAGCACCTATACTAAAACTAGGCAAAAGCAATAGTTTAAACAATTTTACAATCAAAAAGTCAAGCCCTCCTACTCTAAACAACAGTGCAAGCAATTGCGGTTTTAGCCATTTTTTGATATAATTAAATGAAATAAAACTTAAAAACAAAAATAAAATGTCACAAAGCTCAAAATTAGCTCTCATAAAAGAGATGCTAGAATCCGCTGAATCAAACATTAGATCAGCAAAACATATAGTTAATGAATTAACTGGATCTTCTTCAAAAAGCATATATACAAAACTTGCAAAAGAATTAGAACCAAAAAATTCTGAGGATGGAGAGGGAGACAAAATAATTGAAGGTGTGTTTAACGGCCAAACAATGACCGATTCTACCGAGCAAGAATATCCAGTGCCAGCTAACTATGCTAGTAAATCAAAATTGATTCCAGGAGATATTCTAAAATTAACAGTCACAGAAGACGGACGATTTTTATACAAACAAATTGGCCCAATCGAGCGAAAAAGCGTAATTGGAACCCTTACATACGAAGATGGACAATATCAAGTAATTGCAAGTGGCAGAGCATACAAAGTTCTTTTAGCTTCAGTAACCTATTTTAAAGGTGAAGTTGGAGACAATGTAAGCCTAATCATTCCAGAGTTAGAAGAAAGCGAATGGGGTGCAATAGAAAACATACTACCAAAAGGTAGCGAAGAATTAGTTGTAGAAGATATTTAATAGCAAAACTACACAAACCACTACTATAAATTCAACAAAAACAAAAATTTAATTAAAAAAAATGGCAGACGAAAATACATTTTCAGTAAATCCTAATGATACAGGATCAAAAATGAATGAAACTAGCGCAAATCCTCTAAACACCGGTAACGGAAGTGAAGATGCTTCAAGCGCACAACACTTACAAACTAACGAAGCTCAACGTATCAATATACAATCTCTAAATAACGTAGACACTGTGCAACAACAAGCACAAATGGCTCAATCAACACCAGAGATCTCAGCTATGGCAGAAGAAATGCCAGCCCAAACTCCTGTTGTACCAACACCAACACCTGAAATGCCAGTTGCAGCTCCAGTTGAAACTCCTGTTGTATCAACACCAACACCTGAAATGCCAGTTGCAGCTCAAATTGAAACTCCTGTTGTACCAACACCAACACCTGAAATGCCAATTGCAACTTCAGTTGAAACTCCTGTTGTACCAACACCAACACCTGAAATGCCAATGGAAAACAATCCATCATATATAGTTGATGACGCTACCCAATCAACTGAAGTAGAAATGCCAACAGAAGACTCAGATAGTGAAAAAATTTCATCAAAAAAGACACACATAATATACGGATCACTAGTTTTTGTACTAATAATTGCCATTACTTTAATAGTTTTAGCATTTACTGGAGGTTTTAGCGGATCTGACAATAATGATACTCCAGATCTAACAAACATCCCTTCCACAAATGATACAACTCCCCCTCCTGAAGTCCCTTCGCCATTTGATGAAATTAATGACGAAACTTCAGTTGAAGATACTGAGGATATTAATGATCAAATTGTTGAAGAAACAATAGATGAACCATCTGATGAACTTCAAGACCTACAAGAAATTGTAGACAATCTATCAGATACTACACCTCCTTCACTTCAAGTTGTTGAAGAAACTGAAGAACCAATCAAGATTACTAGATAAAACATCTACAAATAAAGAAAAACTATTAAAATCACTATATTAAGTGACAGTGTTTTTCTAAAAACATAAAATAGTCCAATTATCCAAACGTCCAAAAATCCTTCAATATTACTATTTTACAAATTTAAAAACACAGAACCTCTCAAGCACCAGTGCCGATTTTTCAAATCTTCAAATAAATCATACTTTTCCCAGCACCGGTACCAGAATTTATATAAAATCAATACAAATAAATCTATAAAAACACCATAGAAAAACCCAACTTCAGCCCCTTGCTAAAAACCTCCAAAAATGCTATACTTATGGGAATAAATTAAGCATAAATATGTACAAATTAGACAAGATATTTAGAACTGCAGTTCAATACAATGCTTCCGATATATATATTTCTACCGGAATCAAGCCAACTCTTCGTATAAATGGTGACTTGGTACCCATCCAAGAGCACCCTGAGCTAACTAAAAAAATGGCTGAGGAATACCTCCTAGAAATACTTACAGAAACACAAAAAAAGAGATTTCAAGAAACATTAGACTTTGATTTTTCATTAGAAATCGAAGACATTTCAAGATTCAGAGCAAACATATTTGTACAAAAAAAAGGTATTTCCGCAGTATTTAGACTAGTTTCATCAAAAGTAAGAACGATGGACGAGCTAGGACTTCCTAAACAACTAAAGAAAGCAACAAAATTTAACAGCGGACTTGTGATAGTAACCGGACCAACAGGTTCAGGTAAAACAACTACCCTCGCATCAATGATCAACGAAATCAACAAAAACGAAAAGAAACACATAATCACAATCGAGGATCCAATTGAGTACACACACCACAATCAACAATCAGTAATTCAACAAAGAGAAGTCGGCGTACACACTCATAGTTTTAAAAATGCACTTAGGTCAGCCCTAAGAGAAGATCCAGATGTTATAATGGTAGGAGAAATGCGTGACTTAGAAACAATGCAATTAGCAATAACAGCAGCAGAAACAGGACATTTAGTTTTTGCAACCTTACACACCAGCGGATGTGCAAACTCTATAAATCGCATCATCGATTCATTTCCAACAAGTCAACAAGCACAAGTTAGGACTCAGCTTTCAGAAAGTCTCCAAGCAGTTTTCTGGCAAACTTTAATTAAAACAAAAGACAAAAAAAGCCGAGTAGCTGGAATCGAGGTAATGTTTGTAAACAGCGCAATTTCCAACACAATAAGAAAAGGAACAACGCACCAAATTAACTCAATCATAGAAACATCAACAAAAGAAGGAATGCAAACTATGAAACGCGCAGTAACCGACCTATACGAAGCAGGACTAATAAGCGAAGAAGATGCCCTACACAACATCCCAAAAGAATTTGAAGTATAAAAATGAAAAAACTTTTCACAACATTTTTGATAATATTATCTCTCGCAGTCATGCAAAGCACTGCGGTTTTTGCAGATTCTATTACTGATGCTCTTGCTGATGTTGTTAAAAAAGGATCAACAGCAGCAACAGCTGGTACAGGAAGTAATGAAACCTATTCACTCAAAGAAGCAACATTCAACGTATCAGAAAACCTAGTACTAGATAATCCCGATCCAGAGCAAGGCGCAGAGCAAGGACAAAACTATTTCAAAGATAATTCAAACACTCCCCTATTCTCATTCATCCTATCCGTACTCAACTTTGCCACACGTATAATCGGTACAATTGCAGTACTATTACTCATAGTTTCAGGATTTATCCTAATGACCTCACAGGGCAACGATCAAAGACTCGAAACTGGTAAAAATATGATCAAATATACAGTTATTGGCCTAGCCGTGACATTTATGTCATACATAGTAATCCTTTTTGTACAATCAATATTTACAAATTAATGAAAAACATAAAATTTAAAAAACTAGCTACACTAGCGGCATTAAGCCTTTTTATGTTTGTCATTAGTTTGCCAATGGCTTATGCAAGCAATTATAAGTTCGAAGGTTTGACAGAATGTATCCCCGAAGAAGTTTTAGGTGGAAAATATTTTTATACAATCATCGAAGAACCTCTCACACCTAGCGCACCTCCAAAAAAGGGCGAATTAGAAAAAAAAGTTGCAAATGGAGAACCATTTATCGAACAAACCTGCTACAGGAACACCTTAAGCTACAGTTACTATGAAGCTACAAATTGGACAAACCCAAAAACAATCGCAATGCTTGCAACAGAATGTTCTGATCAATTTAAAACAGGTAAAACAGCAATTGAAAAATTGGTTTTCTCATGCGAACAAGTACAAGTATTTATAAGTAAAGGAGGTACAAGTCTAATCGAAGGTTACATAAAACTAATCTACACATGGGGTGCAAGTCTAGCAGGACTCATTGCAGTAGCTGTATTAATCGCAAGCGCAATCCAAATATCCTTGGCTGGTGGAGATTCAAACGCAATTCAATCAGCAAAAGAAAGAATAATAAAATCATTTGTAGGACTGGCCGTTCTATTTTTATCAGGCCTAATACTCTACACAATAAATCCAAATTTCTACACAAAAAATAGTGTAATTCAATCCTCACAAGAACAAATAAACAAATAATGAAAAAATTCATCACATACATATTGCTTTCATTAACTATCTTAGTCACCCTAGGTACGACTGCTGTGTATGCACAACCTTACACAAGCGAAAAAGGAAAAGAAATTCAAGAAATAATAAATAACGAATACAAACCAACAATAATACCAAAACCAAACTACATTCCGGGACCAGATATAACAGAGACAAAAACAGAAAGAAACACATTGGTTTCAAACTTTCTACCACGCTTAACCATAAGTCTAATCGGTTTAGCAGGAGTAGCAGCACTAATAGTAATACTCATATCAGGACTAAGAATGTCACTCAATTTCGGTGACGAAGACACAATAAATAAAGCAAAAAACCACATAGTATATGCAATCATAGGGCTAATCATCGCAATGCTTTCATATACAATTGTAAAAATCACAGTAAGTTTAGATTTTGAGGAAACACCCCAAACAAGCACTGAAGCCGAAAATGCAGCTAGAGCATTTGGTGCAGCCGCTGAGGCAGGAGGTGAGGCAGGAGCTGGAGCACTAAACAATTCAAGCGAAGAAACTCAACAAACACCAAGCAACACAACAGGCACTTCAAATACATCAAATACATCAAACACAGCACCAACACAAGCATTAGGTAACGTACCAGCACCATAATGAAAAAACTAAAAAATTTACAAATTGCAATAGTATCAAGTTTTTTACTCACAAAAGCAGCATTTGCGAAGCCTGTTGACGTAGATACAATTTTACCTCCAGCATCAGAAACATCTGGAGTAAGTGGAGGATATAACCAAATCAATGCAGTAAAAAACCTACCCGACGTAAGCTTAGAGGGCGCAGTGGCAACATTCATAAAAACCCTACTTGGTTGGTCATTTATTATAGCCCTAGTTGCAATAGTAACAGCCGGCATTTACTATCTAGTATTCGAAGGCGAAGAAGAAAAAGTTTCAAAAGCAAAAAACATGATAGTATATTTAGTCATCGGAATGATAATTATTTCCGCAGCATACGGCATAGTTTCCGGATTATTAAGAATTAAATTTTTTTAATGAATATCTCAAGAAAAAAATTAGCTATAACAATACTCACAATCCTAACCCTAAGTTTGGCACTAAGCCTTATTTTAAGTTCAACAGCAAGCGCATACCAAATACCAGACTACTTTAGACCCTCAAACGCACCATTTGGACTCACTGGAGACACAATCAAAACTGGAGAGCAAGCATCAAGCCGAGTCATATCAATCTTACAAATTCTAGCAGGTGGATTATTATACTTTGCAGCGCCAGTAGCCATCATCATGATTACAATTTCTTCAATCAGCATGATAGTCAGTGGAGACAACCCCGACAAAGTAACCGAATCAAAAAACGGCCTAATATGGGCAGTCGTAGGCTTACTAATAATAATATTATCCTTCTCAATAGTAAGAATAGTACTTGGTATACTTATAAAAGCCGCTGAAAGCACAGTATTGTAGTTTTAAGAATATAAACTGAATAAACTATCAATATAGCCTCTCTTTTAATTTAGACATTATCAAGACGCTCAGAAGCACCTACTCATTAGTTGTAGGAGTTTATACATTGGAGCACACTCATGATAATTGAAAGCTTCTTATACATACTTTCACAGCAAACAAAAATAGTGCAACCCACAAGATAAAATCAAGCAGGCTACACTATCATATAATTTTACAAAGATTCTTTTTGTTGAGCTACTTTAGATTTAACAATCAAAGAAGCTCCAAACAATAGCACTAACACATACATATAAGTTGAAAACTCTGGCACTACAACCGGCCCTCCACCTGATCCTGTTGGTGTACCAAAAGGTTGTTCTGCATCAAATATCATAACTCTAGAATTATTTTGATCAGTTACAAATAAATTATCAGAAACTCTATCATATTTAACACCGAATACATCATCAAAGCTTGAAGCTGAAGATGTATTAGAAGATGTTACAAAATCAACCTGTCCCACAACATTAACAGCGTCCTTACCATCGACAATCGTTGTTACTTCAAAAACCAAAACTCGATCATTTGCAGCCCATCCATCAGCAACAAACAAACGTCCAAAATCCTCATCATAATCAACTCCACTTGGATAATCCATTTTTGAAGCAGTTAATCCATTTGTAGCTGTAACAAAATCTGTTTGTCCTAAAACATTCATAGCATTGTGATTTCCAAAAGTTCCACTATTGCTTGCCATTGTTGCTGGACTAACATCCCAAACCATAACCCTATGATTATCCTGATCCACAACAAACAATCTATCATTGTTAGTATCAAGCGTTATTCCGACTGGATATGCTAACCCATCTTGAGTCGTTACATAATCATCACTTACAAAATCATTTTGTCCAATCACATAAATTGCATCTTCACCATTTGTAATAGAGTTAACATCAAATATTAATACTCTATTCAAATAAGCATCTGAAGCAAACAACCAACCATTATCTTCGTCATAATCTAAGCCATAAACTGAATCAAAATTACTTTGAGTTAATCCTATACCAGATGTTACAAAATCAGTCTGACCCAACACAGCAATAGCTGATTCATTGTTTACAATCGTAGTAACATCAAAAACCGAAACTCTACTATTATTTCCATCTGCAACAAACAATCTATTATTTACACTATCATATGAAAGTGCCGTAGGATTTAATACCGATGTACTAGAAAGCGGAGGAGTGATGTTTGATTCTAAATCAACCTGTCCCAAAACATAATCTCCAACTAAATCTATAGGTAAATTTGAAGAATCCAAATTATAAACCACAACTCTTTTATTATTATAATCAGCAACAAACAATCTATGCCCAGATTCATCCAAAGCAACATCAGTAACCCAAGTACCTAATCCCACAAGACCACCTATACAAAGCTGTGTATTATTTACTTCACTCTGAGTATAGTCCAAAACAGATGATCCAGAACATTCAACAGTTTGTCCAAGTAAATTAACCGCATTTGCTCCATTACTTATAAGTGTTTCTCTTTGTAAATTATCATAATCATAAATAAGTACTCTATTATTCCAAGTATCAGCAACGTATAAAGTATTATTTCCATCATCAAAAAAAACATCCTGAGGTTCATCCATGCTAAGACTGGTAACAGGACTATTTAAATTTGAGTTATAGTTTTCTTGACCTAAAACACCTATAGCAAGCTCTCCATTAGTAATAGTTGAAATATCATATTCCAACACTCTATTATTAGAAGAATCAGCAACAAACAATACGTTGTTAGACTTATCAAGATTTACACCAGTAGGATAATTCATCCTATATTGTGAAATAGAAGAAACACCATATGTAAAAACATTCTGACCTAAAACATTAGAAGCCAATGCTCCTGTAACTACTCCTGTACCAGCATTCCAAACCATCACACGACTATTTCTCATATCTGCCACATATAATTTTTGACTTGAATCATCATAAACAAGACCTTGTGGAGCATACAATTTTGATTGAGTTGTAGCATTTGTAGTAGTTGTTGTATCTGGCTGACCTAAAATTACACTAGCTGCCATCTCATCTGTAATTCCACCAGATAAATTAAATAACATTACTCTATTCCAAGTATCATCACTTACAAATAACCTATCATTTACTTCATCATAACTAAGTCCATTAGGATATCTAATTGTATTGGCTGCTGGTGTAACGGAACCAAAAGAAAAAAGATCTGGTGCACCCAGTACATTACTTGCACTCATACCACTTGTAATACCAGAAGACATATCAAAAATCAAAACTCTTCCATTAATACCATCAGATGCAAAAAGTCTTTTATTTACATTATCATATTCAATATCAAATACAGAATCCATACACCAATCACCTACCACTGCGATATCAGAACAAAAAGGCTCGAGAGTTGTCATTTGATTTTTACCCAAAACATAGTCGGGATAAACATCAATTAAATTATTTGAAGTATCCAAATTATAAACAAGGATTCTATAACCATAAGCATCACTAACAAACAAATGGTGATCCACAGTATCCATAGTTACCGCATACGGATCATTTAAACCTTTATCCATTCTCTCACCTGTTCCAGCATCATTCCAATCAGTACTTTGAGTAAAAATGATTTCATCAGATAAAGTAGTTTGTCCGATTACATTATTAGCGCTAGCAGCACTCGCTGTAGATGCATCATAAAAAGATACTCTATTTAAAAGATAATCAGGAACAATCAACAAATCATTTGTTGTATCATATTCAAGATAATATGGAGCACTCATTCCACTTTGAGTCGTTGCAATAACACTACTTGTAAAACTACTTTGTCCAAGTACATTTATAGCACTTTCGCCTGTAGTAAAAACAGTAACATCAAAAACCATTACTCTGTGGTTTCCACTGTCAGACACATATAATACATTATTATTATATGTTGCACCTACCGGACTAGTAAATCTATTTATAGCAGTTCCTACATAATTAAAATTCATACTTGGCGTACCAATTGCCGCTAAAGCATTGTGATTACCACTTGTTGCAGAATTAGCCGCAAGCGTTGCAGGACTAACTGTCCAGTTTTTAACCTTATGTCCAGTGTACTCAACTATATATAACATCTCATCAGCAGAATTATAAGCAAGTCCCCTTGGACCACACATTCTATCAGAACCTCTACAGTCATATGAGCTATTAGCCGCATTTGTCAAAAAAGAATTTTGTCCTAAAACATAATCAGCATTGTGATTACCATTTGTAGCAACATTAGCCGCAAGCGTTGCATTACTAACATCCCAAATCAAAACTCTGTCATTTCCATCATCAGTTACAAAAATCCTATTATTCGCAGTATCAAAAACTAAATCACTAGGATTTTTTAAAGTTTTAGCAGAAATTGCTAATATAGAAGCATTTGTATAAGTATCCTTACCTAAAACATAACTTGCATTCATATTGTTTGTAATACCAGAAGACAAATCAAAAATTAATATTCTTTGATTATAATAATCAGATACAAACAAACGATTATTAGTCGCATCAAATTCTACAGCCCGCGGACCATTCATCCCTGACTGTGTAACAGAATTATATACAACACTAGAAGTAGATGTTTGTCCAAAAACATAATCAGCAGTATAATCCACTAAATTATTATTTGAATCTAAATTATAAACCACCACCCTATCATTTGAAAAATCAGCAACAAATAAACGATGATTTACTTCATCAATACTGACATCACTAGGGTTTGCAACACCACCTGCAAGAAAAACCCCACTAAAAGGCAGCTCACTATTATCAATAGTAGCAATAGCATCCGCACCATTAACCATAGCAGCGTTAGCCACACCAGTAAGATTAATCATCACCAGCATAATAGCCAAAGATGTGCTTACCATTTTTGTAAGTAAGTTTACTTTCATAATATTTGAATTATTTATTTAACAATCCAAACATTATACCATAAAATTCAACAAAAAACCATCTACATTAGGCCTTTAATTCAATTCTCTCAAACAAAACATTCTCTTTAGTGACATAAGAATTATCTGCAAAAGTCCCCCACCTATAATCCATATTTAAATCTGCTACATTAATTCCTATTTGCTTAGCAATTTTACTAGCAGTATTTGGAATAATCGGTAAAAGCATAATAGATACAAGTTTTAAAGCTTCCACAGTTTTATACAAAACCTCAGCAACATCATCCTTTAAAGCCACATCCTTTGCCAAGGTCCATGGTTTTTTGTCATCTATATATTTATTTGCATAAGCAACAACTTCCATCAAAACTTCACACGCCTTCTTAATATCATGCGACTCAATAGCTGTAGAATACACAGACAAATATTCATCCAAACTCTCAGCAAAATCATCTTTTTCGCAGGTCTCAGGCACAATACCTTCCAAATACCTATCAACCATCATCACAACACGATTTGTAAGATTACCAATACCATTTGCAAGCTCACTATTATATATATTTGCAAATCGATCCGCACTAAAATCCCCATCATCAAGCGTTGGAATTTCGCGCATTAAATAATACCTTAAAGCATCCACTCCATATTTATCAATATACTCCAAAGGATCTACAACATTTCCAAGACTTTTACTCATCTTTTGCCCCTCTCCAGTCACAAAGCCGTGAACAACTATTTTGTTCGGCAGTTCAAGCCCAGTAGCAATCAACATTCCAAGCCAAATCCCTGCATGAAACCTCAAAATATCCTTACCAATCACATGCGCATCACAAGGCCAATACTTCTGAAAATCTACCGTATTTTCCTCATAGCCAATCGCCGATATATAATTTGAAAGAGCATCACACCACACATACATAACCTGATCTTCATCCCCCGGTACATCAACCCCCCACGGTAGTTGACTCTTAGGACGCGAAAAACTCACATCATGCAACTCATCACCAATCAAATTAAGCATTTCTTTTTTACGACTTTCCGGCAAAATCTGCACACGGTCCGACGCAATCGCCTCCTTAACTTGAGTCGAATATTTTGAAAGTTTAAAAAAATAATTTTTCTCTTTCAAAAGCTTAGGAGCCCGTTTATGGATAAGACAATTTCCATCATCATCCAAATCACGCTCCGTCATATACACCTCACATCCACTACAATACTTACCCTCATAACTATCTTTATATATATCACCATTTTCCACCAGTTTCTGCCAAATTTTCTGAGCTGCACGTTTATGTCCATCATCAGAAGTCCGCACAAAACCATCATTACTCAAACCCAAAGTTTTAGTCAAATCCTCAAATTTTTTTGCATTCTCATCAACAAAATCCTTAACACCCATACCCGACTCCTGCGCCGTCTCATAAATTTTAACACCATGTTCATCCGTACCAGTCAAAAAGTAAGTATCAAAACCCTTATGCCGATAATAACGAGCCCAAACATCAGCCTGTATCATCTCCAAAGCATGACCAATATGTGGCGCACCATTTACATAAGCAATTGCAGTAGAAATATAATATTTATCCATATCTTGTAAAATTTTATAGAATTAAGCTCCACTCACACACAAATAAATACCACATACATAAAAAAAATACCACGAAAAAGGGGCGCTAATGATGGACAATCCACCACCAGCGCCCCAACATATGAGACCGAAAGTAAATCCTATAATGCAAGACTTCATCTCACAACACAGGTCTTCACCCTACTGCATCTCACACAATAGCACTAAGGCTTATAACTATTATAGCTCAGTGTATGCACCAAGCCACAATAGCATTCAACCCTCGTTGACCAGCTAGGCTGATCAACAAACCTCGCTTCCATTTTGCCACAGGCACAGCGGATTTCCCAGCTCACCTCAACCGAACTAAGGATCTCCTCAGGCTCCGCTACGACATCAGACTCTTCGAGCGAGTCCTCATTCGCTTCGGTTGCCTCAAGTTCCCCACTTGAGCTACTGACATCCTCTGCATCCTCAGATTTTTCCGTCGACTCCGATGACTCATCAACGGAGTCCAAATCAACGGCTCCATCCTCATCAGAGGTATCCTCATTGTCGGCATCAGGGGGATCAAGCCCAGCCTCTGCATCAACATCATCGTCCTCGACATCCTGATCATCATTACTCCCCTCCATAGGCTCATCGACAGACTCTTCTTCCGCCTCAGTTTCCTCCTCGGACTCTTCGTCAGCAGAGTCTTCTTCCATATCCATCTCATTGACGGACTCAACCTCCTCGGACTGCTTTTCCGTCACCTCAGGTTCATTCACCTTGGCAACATCCTCAGTCTCATCACGCTCAATAGGATCAACGACATCAGTAGGCATTTCAAGCACCTCCTTGCAAAGAACTTTTTAGCCCCTTTCGAGACACGCACCAAAATTGGCCCGCAAACTAAAACTAACAACAATTATAGAAATTAACAAATCTTTATATCCTACTCACTTTCATAAGTACTATAAAGTGAAAAATTAAATACAGGCATAAATGACCCACGCTTCAATTCTACCCTTAAGCTTTGTTTTGAATTACCACTATATCCATCTGACACAATTTGAGCATACTCACGCACCGTATCATCCGCAAAGGTTTCAACTCTAAAGTACAAGCGACTAGCCAAAGCTCGCTCACGCTTAGTCATAAATACATCATCATCAAAAACCGACGGATTCATCAAATTAGTCAAACTCAGATAGTTTAGGCCCGTAGCACCATCAACTCCCACTTGATGATCTTCCATAAATTTAGAAATATCATAACAATCATATATAGCCCTAACTTCACCATCAACATAACCAAGATAATCCCGCGACTGAATATTTGTACAAATTTGCCCATCCTTTGCTTGCAAAATAACACTCACATCATATTCATTACAACGTATGTCACTAATACCCGATCCACGCTCTGGCATCTGGTCACAATCCACTGTCCCAAACCAAGAAGGTCTAGCAACATTTGCAAAAATATTATCTCCATTAGGCGCCGATCCCGAAGAAAAAGCCGTAAAATCCCCAATTGATTCTGTTTTATAACTATCATCAACTTTTTTCATACCAAAGACTTTCCAACGCAGCACATCCCAACCAGTCACCGTCTTAATCTTTAAATCACTAGACGGATCAAAAGCAGGAAAAAATTCCACAGTAAAATCTTTAACCGAAACTATCTCACCATCCTCAACTGTAAATAAAGGTATAGTCAAATTTTCATTCAATTCCAAAACATCATAAAAAGCCTCAAGTGGAACATTTTGCACATCATACTCATCATCATCAAAACAAGGATAAGAATTACAAGTATTTTTAACAGAATACTCATAATTAGATATATCAGAAACATCAGCCCTTTCATCTTCTACATGCCAACCAGGAAGCTCAGTATTTAAACTATATAGTGCCTTTTCCACACCAGACTCAGCAGCATAATAAGCCCGCCCCGACTCAATCAAACTTTTAGTCACCCCCATCTCCCTAAACACAAGACTAGAAAGTGCAATAGAAACCGTCACCAAAACTCCCATTATCAAAATGGAAACCAAGAGCGCCGATCCCTGATTGTTATTTTTAAGACTCATAAATTAGGGTAAACAAGTATATTCGACATTTGGCACCTGGCCATAATATCGAGAACTAATAGTAGTTTGAAAATCGATAGAATTTGGATCACTAGCAAAAGAAGCTTTTATAGTAACCTTTGGCTGAAATTGCAAAGAATTAAACTGCACATTATCATCTAAATAAGGATCAAAAGCCGGAGTTATATAAAAACTCAAATCATCTACATCAATCTCTTCAGAGTTTAAAATATATTCATTTTTTTCACGCCCACATCCAATGTTTTCTTTATACAAAATTCCCTCTTCAACCTTTTCAAAACTAATAATACGGTCCGCATCCTTTGATACAAGCAGCAACTTATCCGTTTTCCCATTATACTCCGTAGCATCATTACTTCCATAATAAATAACACCATCCCGCACCTCTGCAACCACCTTATCAAAAAACGTCCTAGCCTCGACATAAACCTGTCGATAATTATTAGTATTTTGCTGGTAACTCACAATATTTGAGTACGATGCAATCACCACACTCATAAAAACCACAAATATAGACATGGCTATAATAAGCTCAATCATCGTAAATCCTTTTTGTGATTTATAAAACTCCACCTTTCCAATCAGTTAAAATAGTATCTAATTTAAATTCACGCTCATCTGCCCCATCCTCCCAAGTCACCACGCTAGTAACCTTAATCGCCGCCCCTTCATCAGGACTTATCAACACACGCCGCGAAAACCCAGCATCCTCACCCGCAATAAGCGAACAAAGACCAAAAAACTCATTTCCATTTTCATCCATCAAACAAAGTCGATCATTCTCACCCGAATACTTATACAAATCCCAAGTCATATATCGAGTTAAATCCTTCACATAATCCTTATTTGAGTAATCCCAAGCCGCAGAACGCAGCCCAACAACATACTCACCATTAAGCTCAAAATCTGTAAGCCAATCCACATTATTTAGCCAATTAGTATCCCTAATATTTCGCACCGCCTCAACCCCTTCCTGCGCCAAATAAAAAGCCTTTTGCGTGTTAACAATATTTTGATTAGTCCCCATCATTCCAATTAAAATACTGGTAGCCGACACAATCGCCACCGTCAAAATCATCATACCAATCAGGACCTCAGTAAGTGTAAACCCCGCCGTATTGTTAATTATTTTTTTCATATTATTTACTAATTTGTGCAGTAGATAAGTCAATTTTAAAAGTCCTCATATAATTTTCACCCTCCCCATACTTCATACTAAATGAGTAATCTGCATAGTTTGAAGTATTAAACGAAAGCCCCCCATCAAAACTAACCTCAATTTTTGCCTCAGGAGGAATAAAACGCAGCACAAAACCATTCAAAACATCATCATCAACTGCCACAAGCGATACATCTTTATCAAAAGCAAAATCAAAAACCTTTCTTTCCTCAAAATTTACACAACCAGAATAAATCCATTTATTATTATATTCATCCCAAATTTTCTTACCTGTAAATTTTTGAGAATAAGACTTTAAAGTATTATCCTCTATCAAAAAACCACGACAGACTAGTCCATCATCATTTTTATTTAACTGACCATACAAAATATCAGACTTAAGCTCATTTACCTGAGAAATAAAACTGTCAGCAGCCACATCAATCAAAGCAGAGCGTCTATACTGCGAATACCCACCAACCGCCATCATAGATAAAATCGCAATGATCGCAAAAACAAACATCATTTCTATCAAAGTAAATCCTCTATTTTTTTTTATAAATTTCATCCTAACCCAAAGTATTACTCAAATTAAATATCGGCCCCATAATCGCCATAGCAAGTAGCGCCACAAAAAGTCCAACAATCACAATCAACACAGGCTCAAATACAGAAGTAAGCCTCTTTATACTATTATCAATCTCCTTTTGATACTGCACAGCCACCTTATCAGACACCTTTCCAATACTGGCTGAAGCCTCACCAGTCCTTATCATTTGCATAACTTCAGACGGAAAAAGCAAAGGAAAATCCTCTAAACTATCCGATATTTTTTTACCTAGCTTTACATTTTCAATGACTTCTTCCAGCACAATTTTATAAGCACGATTTTTAAATGAGTTACCAATAATTTCCAAAACTTTTATAAGCGGTACTCCCGCATCAATCAAAAGCCCAAGCATATCAACAAAACGCAAAACATATAATTTACGTATAAGACCACCAAAAATCGGCATATTCAAAATCCTACTATCCCAATTATTTCGACCATAATCAGTACTTTTATAAGCTGTAAAAATACCATACACAGACAAAATTACCGTTAAAACAAGCCACCAATATCCCACCAAAGCAGTCTGTATCCAAACAAGCATACGGGTAGCAAAAGGCAATTGCCCAAGCCCAACCCCCTCATCCGAAAACAGTCCAAGCAACGTCGGAAAAACCCAAACGAGCATAATACTAGCAACCAATATGAGCACCCCAAATACCACAATAGGATACACCGCAGCGCCCCAAAGCTTCATATTTAACTCATATCGACTATCCAATTTTTTAGAAAGTTTAAAAAGCATATCATCAAGTCGTCCAGTAGCCTCACCAGCCTTTACAATACCAACTTCAGATTCATCAAACACATCCTCAAAACGCCTAATAGCTTCCGAAAACTTTTTACCCTGCTCAGTATTATGTGCAATAGTATTTAATATCCTAGTAAATCGCCCATTATCAGACCGACTAGCCAAAGACTTCAAAGCTACAACAAGCGGAATCCCCGCATCCACCATCACAGCAAGCATATGAAAAAAGTAAGACTTATCTTTTAAACTAACCTTTCCATGATCGATCAAAAAGTCATTCAACTTAACCCAAATTCCCAAATTTGCATTATTATAGACACCATAAACCACATCATCAGACTTTCGATTTACACGGCGCTTCAAACGATTCAGGATTTTTACTTTCATTCCTCCCTCATCAGAAACTATATCCGCATTATCATTCTTATAAAAATTTTGAACTTCATCATTCTTCATAAAACTTTGTTATTACAACTCTGATTGATAAAAAGTCTCCATTGATAGAGAAAAATTCGCACGTCTCACACCTCCAACCTCAAGCGAAGAAAGCTGCACACTAATAGAATTTACCAAAAATTCCCGATCCGCTGACTCAATCCCCTCTAAAAATCTAATCAAATCACCAAACCCACCTTCAAAACTCGAATTAACACGCAAAATAGATATTCCATCCTCACTCACAGCCCCTTTACCAAAACTAATAGAATTAAGCTCAACAGAGTTTTCTTCAGCAATATCAGTAATATTTTGTATTACCTCATCTTGATTCATAGTATTTGGGATAGCCTTTTCAACTAAACTAATAGAAACATCCGACACAAGCTCAAGCTCTGCATTCTCTTGATTAAGTGAAGTAAGACGATTTTGTTTAACCATTACATCATTTTCACGCTTCTCCACTTTTACAGTTTTTTCCTCCACTTGCACCGCATAAGGACGAATTAAAAAAACAAAAAGTAGTATTGATACAACTATGAGTAATAAACCCATAACTGATTGTGTTTTTGTATTATTCATATAAATATTTAAATGATTATTATCTTAAAACAGGAGTTGCTTGTAAAACTACAAAGTCTTCCTCCACAAATTTAGTACTAAATGTAAATGTTAAAATTTCCTTACCATCAGTACTTAAACCCGATGCAATCGAAGGCACAAAATTTCCCTCAAAATATTCAGAGTCATTAAACCCAGCAATAAATTTTGCAACCGAAGCATACGGATCCTTATCACCTCCTATAGTACTAACATTTAAAGAAATCTCATCAGCACTAGACCCTGAGTAAGAAAGTATATCCACAATCATATTGCCCTTAGCATCCTGAGGAATAGTTTGAGAAATCGTTTTTATAACCTTAGACCACTTAACACTATTTTGATCAATCTCATCCAAAGTCTTTTTAGCAGCAATAATACCAAGTACATTGTTACCATCCAATTGATCCAATTGATTCACAACTGTAATAAGCTCACTGTTAAGTGACGCATAAGTGTTATCCAATTGCCGATTTTGCCAAAATTTAAAACCACAATAAACCAGCATAGACAAGAGCAAAATCACTCCAATGATTAATAGTAAATTTTTATTTTTCATAATATTTTGATTTTATTTTTATTTTTCCCTATATTATAGCACAAATAAGCTAAATATCCAAGATTAAGAAAACAATGAAAAACTTCATCACAATCAACGAAAACTTCACCTGCAAAAACTGCGGCAAAGAAAACCCTAAATTACCAGGATCATGTCGCAACCACTGCATATATTGCCTATGCTCTCTACATGTCGACAAAGACATCCCAGGAGACCGATTATCAAACTGCGAGTCTATAATGGACCCAATAGCCGTAGACCAATCTGGCAAAAAAGGGTGGATTATCTATCATAAATGCCAAAAATGCGATAAAGTAATCTCCAATAGATCCGCTAATGATGATAATTTTGACCTAATCATCAAACTAACAGCCAACCAAAATGAACTTACAAGAGCAAAAAAAACTAATAAATAGACTAAATAAGCTACTAAGCACATATATAAAAGAAGGACAAAAAGTTATTATTGGCCTTTCTGGTGGTGCTGATTCTATTTTTTTATGCCATGTTTTACATAAACTAAAAATCCCAACAATCGCAGCCCACCTTAATCACAATCTAAGGGGCAGAGAAAGTAACAACGATCAAAAATTTGTAGAAAACTTCTGCAAAACTCACTCAATTCCACTCGAACTAAAAAACTTAGACATAAAATCACTAAGCCAAAAACACAAAGAAGGACTAGAAGAAAGAGGTAGAAAAGAAAGGTACAAATTATTTGATAAACTTAAACAAAAACATAAGGCAAAATATATACTCACAGCCCACCACGCCGATGATAACATTGAAACTGTCATCTTAAATTTGGTACGCGGCTCTGGTCTAGACGGCCTAGCAGGGATGAAAATTCTAGACAATCATCTTTTACGTCCCCTACTAGATATCAGCAAAAATCAAATTCTTTCATATTTAAACGCAAACAAGATTAACTACGTAGATGAAGAAAGCAACAAAGACACCAAGTTTCGACGCAATTTTATCCGTCAAAATATTATTCCAAATTTAAAAGAATTAAATCCAAATCTAGCATCAACAATCGCAAAAAACAGCAAAAATATACGCGAAATAGACCAATACTTATCATCAGTTACAGATAAATGGATAAATAAAAATGGCAGCACATTTGATGCAAAAGCCTTTTATAATCAAGACAGTACAATTCAAAAAATAATTTTAAGAAAAATTTATAAAAACTTAATAAATGACCTTCATAATATTGAAACCAAACATTTAGACGAAATTTTAGATCTAATAAACAAAAACATAGGAAACAAAAAAAAGAAATTTGGTCTCCTAACAGTTCACATAAAATCAGGCATCATTAGCCTTGAAAAAAATTAAAAAATCGTCCACTATAGCAACAAGATTAATATAAAAAATTATGGCTCAAACAACACAAAAAAATAAACCAAAAAATACTCTAGTATACTTACTAGCTGCTGCTTTAATAATAGCAACAATATTTATGCTATTTCCTAGCAGTGATGGGAGTGTAGAGGAAGTAAATCTCAGCACTTTTGTAGAAGAAACAGCCTCAGGCAATATCAAAGAAATACAAATCACAGATAATAAAATTGAGATAGAGCTAGTAGACGGCAGCAAGCAATACACAGTCAAAGAAGCCGGCGTATCTGTGTATGACATTCTCAAACAATCAGGTATCAACGAAACTGTAATTTCATCACTTCCAATAAAAATCAGAGATACAGAAGCAGATAAATTTTGGACAGACATCTTAATTGGATTTGTACCATTTATACTTATCATTGGCTTCATCCTATTTATGATGAAATCAGCACAATCAAGCAATAGTCAAGCAATGTCATTTGGTAAAAGTAAAGCAAAGACATACGAAAAAGGTAAACAAAAAACAACATTCGAAGACGTAGCAGGTGTAGAAGAAGCAAAAGCCGAGCTCGAAGAAGTAGTGGATTTCCTAAAAAATCCAAAAAAATATCAAAACATGGGAGCAAAAATACCAAAAGGTGTAATCTTAGTTGGCGCTCCAGGTACAGGTAAAACTTTACTAGCTAGAGCAGTTGCTGGTGAAGCTGACGTGCCATATTTTTCAATATCTGGATCAGAGTTTGTAGAAATGTTTGTCGGAGTTGGTGCATCAAGAGTTAGAGACTTATTTAACAAAGCAAAACGCAACACACCTTGTATTATATTTATAGATGAGATAGACGCAGTTGGTCGTCACAGAGGTGCCGGTATGGGAGGCGGACACGATGAAAGAGAACAAACCCTAAACCAAATCCTTACAGAAATGGACGGATTCGAAAAAGGAGCAAACGTGATAGTTATCGCCGCTACAAATAGACCAGACATTCTTGATCCTGCTCTACTTAGACCTGGTCGATTTGATAGAAAAGTAACAGTAGACCTACCAGATGTAAAAGCTAGAGAATTAATCCTAAAAGTACACGCTCGCAACAAACCACTAGATAAAGATGTAGATCTAGCAAGGATCGCAAAAGGTATACCTGGATTTTCAGGAGCTGATATCGAAAACCTGTTAAACGAAGCTGCAATACTAACAGCAAAATTAAACAAGAAAAAAATCACAGCACACGCCATAGAGCAATCTATTGAAAAAACCTACATGGGACCTGAGCGAAAATCAAAAATCATAAGCAAAGCAGAAAAGAAAATAGTAGCATACCACGAAGTAGGACACGCAATCATAGGACACATATTACCTGGCTGCGACCCTATTCATAAAATATCAATTATATCTCGAGGTATGGCACTAGGAGTGACATGGTCACGCCCAGAAGAAGACAAACACCTCACAACCAAAAGCCAATACATTGATATCATTTCAATGGCACTAGGAGGCTACACAGCAGAGGAAGTATTCTTTGGAGAAATGACAAATGGTGCAGGAAGCGATCTGCAAAAAGTTAAACAAATCGCCCAAAACATGGTTACAAGATTCGGTATGAGTAAGATGGGACCAATTGTATATGGTGATCAAAAACAAGAGGTTTTCCTAGGTAAAGACTTTGGTCATGTTAAAGATTATTCAGAACAAAGCGCCGCAGAAATCGACAAAATGGTATCAGCACTAATCAACGAAGCATACAAAAAAACAAAAGAGCTAATCATCAAAAACAAAGACATCATCAAAAAGATTTCTGAAGACCTAATCAAAAAAGAAAACATCAGCAAAGAAGAATTTGAAGAATATTTTAAACCTAAAAAAACAAAAAAAGATGGAAAAAAGTAACATCAAAATAAATGCCAGTTATCAAGAAGACGATAAACCAATCACAAGCGAAGTGGGACAACTGTCCGTAGATATATTTCAAACAAATAACCAAATTGTACTACTAGCACCAATAGCCGGCATCAAAGAAAAAGACATATCCATAAGCATCACTGACGACGTCTTAGTAATAAAAGGACAAAGACATCTAAACAAAGAAGTTGAAGAAAAAGACTACATGGCAAAAGAGTGCTTTTGGGGAGACTTTGCCAGATCAATTTTACTACCAATAAATGCAGACAAAGACAGTGTATCTGCAAGCTTTGACAATGGAGTTTTAGAAATCACAATAGGAAAAAAAGACATCGAACGCACTAAAATTATCAAAATAAAACACTCAGATGAAGATTAGAAAAGCAGTACTACCAGCAGCAGGCCGAGGCACAAGATTTTTGCCAGCCACAAAATCTCAACCAAAAGAGATGTTACCAGTTGTTGATAAACCCTGCATTCAATACATCATAGAAGAAGCCGTAGCCAGCGGCATCACAGAGATAATAATAGTAACAAGCAAAGACAAACGATCAATCGAAGACCACTTTGATAATTCATTCGAACTAAAACACCACCTACATAAAGGAGGTAAACATAAACAAATAGCAGAGCTAGAAAACATCGAAAAACTAGCAAAATTCATATACGTACGCCAAGACAAACCACTAGGAGACGGCCACGCAATATTATGCGCAAAAGAGTTAGTAAAAGATGAACCATTTGCAGTTTTATTTGGTGACGATTTCTACGACAGCGAAGTGCCAGCACTCGCACAAATGATTGCACAGTACGAAAAACTAAACACACCAATTATTGGAGCACATAAAGTTCCACAATCTCAATGCCATAAGTACGGAATAATGGACGGTGAAATGATAGATGGAGCAATTAAAATATCAAGGTTCGTAGAAAAACCCACAGCAGACCAAGCTCCACCATCAAACCTAGCATTTATAGGAAAATGTATAGTAACTCCAGAATTACTAAACACCCTTGAAAACACTGAAAGAAACTGCAACGACGAATTAAAACTTGCCGATGCCATGATAAAATATATCGAAACAAATCCAATCCACGGAGTTCCAATTGAGGGAACCCGCTTCGACACCGGCGACAAACTAGGCTACCTAAAAGCAGTAGTACACTTTGCACTAAAACATCCTGAACTAAAGGACGACTTCAAACAGCATCTTCAAGATCTTGGACTCTAAAAACTCAACCCGGTTTTAAATTTCACACTAGTACCGGTACAGGCTTTTTTATATATACAATATATTTCCTAATACCAATATTAGATTTATATCAATATCTATAACACATTATTCATCTCCCATAAGTGCCAGCACAAAAAACTTAATCTCCAACAACCCTCCAGCATCAGCACAGAATTAAAAAATAACTCAAAAACATGTCAAGCGGCAAGTCACAAGCAAAAGCCCGCTATTGTTGCTTTTTTAGTCATTTTTCTGTAGAATGTAAAGATTTCAAAAAAAATAAAAACAAAAATAAAAATATGTCAGAGCATAAAATACACCCTCTAATTGAAGAGGCCGACAAAATGAAATACGAGGGAAAATATCAAGAAGCAATCAGAATATGTGAAAACATACTTGTATCTGACTTAGAATGCTCAGAAGCATATGAGGAAATTGGAGACAATTACCTTAGCCTTCGCCAATATGACAAAGCAGAAAAAGCACTAAAACAAGCTCTAAAAAAGAATAAAAACAGTGCAAATGCACATTATTTACTAGGATTTGTATATTCATGTACAAGCCAATGGGAAAAATCAGTAGAACTTCTAGAAGTAGCTGATGACCTATATCCAAATCATCCAGAAATCTTAAGATGCCTCGGATGGAGCATGTACCATAGTCGTGAAAAAGAAAGAGGAGTAATCATATTAGAAAGATCACTTTTTTTAGCACCACACGATCCCCTAATACTAAATGACCTTGGAGTTTGCCACCTAAACGAAAAAAACTTCGACCGTGCATCAACTCTATTTAAAAAGACACTTCAACTAGAACCAAACAATCAAAAAGCAAAAGAGTGTCTAAATGCAGTAAAATTCTTTCAAAGAGAATTTAAAAAGCTAAATAACAAATAAGAAAACTAATCTTAAAAGCCCTCAAGTATTTGCATTTCACATTGCAAATTAATTTTTGTCAAATATAATATAGTTGCTCTTTGATGCCAATGTGATCGCTGCGATATTATTATCGGAGAGGAAAGTCCGAGCAGCACGGGAAATGTCAGCCGCTAACGGCGAGCCACTATTGGATTTAAACCCAGCAGGAGGGAAAGTGCCACAGAGACAATACTAGTCTGACTTGTCAGACAAAAGGTGAAAAGCCCAATTTAGTTGGGACATCCAAGCTTCGGTTTGGATTGTGGGAAAACCCTGGCAGCTGCAAGGAGGGATGGAAGAAGTTTTTTAGCCCCAAATCTATAAAATTATCTCCCTCTGCTCGACCCGCCAAAGCCTTTAGGCAAAGGCGGGCTAGATAGATGATCACACCCTTTATGGACACAAAACTCGGCTTATCAGGCATTAAAGAGCAAAAAGTAACCTATACAAAACAATCATGAAAAAACCAGAAATAACATTTGGAATACTCAAAATCCCAATAGATTTTCTCATGACCTTGCTTGCAATTTTAGCGGCATACTATTTAAGGATACAGTTAGCACCACACACAGCCCCAATACTTGATGGCACACTACCAACCTTTCTAGAACAATTATTTTTTGGTCTAAAAGCCGGTGCATTATTTGTTTTTATACAAGCAATCGGTCAAAATTACAGACTCTCAAAGACAATAAACTTTTCAAAAACTATCTGGAAAGTTACACTATTATGGATAGTCTGGGTTATGGCCATAATTTCTTATTATTTTTACATTAGAAATTTTCCATTCTCTCGTTTAGCGATGGTATATGGATGGAGTTTAACACTTATATTCGTGGTTTTTGGAAGAAGGTTAATCTTCCACATTCAAAAATTTACACAAAAACTTGGCATCGGAAAAAACCACCTAATTTTTATAGGTGATAACAAAATAACAAAAGAACTAACAAATTTATTCAAAAAAGACGTTAGCTACGAAATTGTAGGAATAGTTACAGAAAAAAAGACTACAAACTCAAAAGCAATTGGTACTCTCTCTCAACTAGAATACATAATTAAAAATAAAAAAGTCGACGAAATCATACAAACAAAACCACTTTCATCAGAATCAAAAAACGAAGAAATCCTAAGATTATGCGAGCTATATCACGTCAGCTACCGCTTTGTTCCAAACCTAATGGAAGTCCAAAGATCAAACATCGAAATCAACACAGTCAGCACTATTCCAATAATTTCACTAAAACCAACAGCACTAGACGGCTGGGGAAAGGTCTACAAACGAGCATTCGACGTCACAGCATCTGCATTTGGATTAATAATTTTATCCCCTATCTTACTTGCTGTAGCCATAGTTATAAAAATAGATTCAAAAGGACCAATATTATTTACAAAACTAGATAACGGATCAGCAGTAAAAAGAGTAGGAAAACACGGAAAACTATTCAAATTCTACAAATTTAGATCAATGAAACCAAAAACCGACAATTTAAGATATACAGAACTAGCCGACCAGAACATCAGAACAGACGGACCTTTAGTCAAAATTGAAAATGACCCACGCATCACACGGATGGGCAAATTTATAAGAAAAACATCATTAGACGAGCTACCACAACTTTGGAGCGTATTGATAGGCACTATGAGTCTAGTTGGACCACGTGCACACCTTCCAGAAGAGGTTAAAAAATACGAAAACCGACACAGATTTGTACTAACAATCAAACCCGGTATCACCGGCCTACCACAAGTATCAGGACGATCCGACCTAAACTTTGAAGAAGAAGTACGCCTAGATCGCTACTATATCGAAAACTGGTCACTATGGTTTGATATAAAAATAATCTTCCGCACAGTTTTCACCATCCTTAAACCTTTCAAAGAATAAAATGAATAAAAAACAACCAAGAAAAAAAGACTACATTGATAAACATCAGGAATGGCAAGAAAATCAATTTAATCCAGGTTATTTCACAGGAGGAAAAATACCCGTTTGGCTACACCAACCAGGAAACCGCCGAAACTTAGGCTTGAGCTTTCTTTTACTTGGTACAATCTATGGAATTATGGCAATAAATAATATTATTATGCTCTGGAAGATTAAACCCCAATTGGAAAACATAATATTGACCATATTTACAAGTATTATAACCTTTATATTTATCTGGGCTGGAGTATTTTTAATAATCAAATCTAAAAGAAAAAGTTGATTTAGTGACCAACTAAATCTAGCACCAGTTCCAGATTAAAACACATTAACAAAATATAGCAAAAACGCCTACACCAGTCAGTACATTCCTTCCAAGCTCACCTTGTACTCCTACCCCAAAAAGGGTAAAATTTGCCACGCATATTCAAAAAAATTAAGACAAAATAATGATAACAAAAGTTATAAATAAAATCCTAGGAGACGAAAACAAAAAAGCTCTAAAAAAGATAAGTCCCCTAGTTGATGAAATAAACAAAATCGAAGAAAAATACCAAAAAGAAATTTTGACACAACAAGACGTATTAAACAAAACAGAAGAATTTAAAAAGAGAATCAACAATGGAGAATCAATAGACAAACTACTGCCAGAAGCCTTCGCTCTAGTAAAAACCGCCTGCCGCCACCTCATTGGCCAATCCTGGCAAGTAAGAGATAAACAAGTTAAATGGGAGATGATCCCCTACGATGTTCAACTAATAGGAGGTATCGTTATGCACCAAGGCAACATCGCCGAAATGAAAACAGGTGAGGGTAAAACCCTCGTATGTACCATGCCCGTATATTTAAACGCCCTCACAGAAAAAGGAGTATTCCTCGTAACAGTAAATGACTACCTAGCACAGCGTGATGCCGAGTGGATGGGAGGATTATACAAATACCTAGGACTTTCCATAGGGGTATCAGTACACGGCATGTCACACGAAGAAAAAAAACAAGCATACGACTGCGACATAACATATGGTACAAACAACGAATTTGGATTTGACTACCTAAGAGACAACATGTCCACAGTCACAGAAAGAGTAGTACAAAGAAATCTACACTACGCGATCGTGGATGAGGTAGATTCTATACTTATTGATGAAGCAAGGACACCTTTGATTATTTCCGCACCAGCCGAAGAATCAACAGCAAAATACAAACAATACGCAAGATTAATCCCACAACTTACAGAAAATACACATTTTGACATCGACGAAAAAACAAAAAACGTAGTACTTACAGAAGTAGGTATCGCAAAAATGGAAGAACTACTAGGACTTAAAAACATATACACAGAAGCAGGATTTTCAGAAGTTCACCACATTGAGCAAGCCCTTAGAGCTCATGCATGCTACAAAAAAGATATCGACTACATCATACAAGGCGAAGAGATTGTCATAATCGACGAATTTACAGGACGCCTCATGGCAGGTAGACGCTATTCACAAGGACTACACCAAGCCATCGAAGCCAAAGAAAACGTAGAAGTAAAACGCGAATCAAAGACGCTTGCAACAGTATCATTCCAAAACTACTTCCGCCTATTCGACAAATTGGCAGGTATGACCGGTACTGCAAAAACAGAGGCCGAAGAATTCTACCAAATATACGGACTAGACACGATAGTAATACCTACTAATAGACCGATAGCCAGACTTGATCACCCAGATCAAATTTACAAAACACAAAAAGGTAAATACATGTCTGCAGTAAAACGCATCAAAGAATTACACGAAAAAGGACAACCTGCACTAGTAGGTACAATCTCAGTAGAAAAATCCGAGCTCCTATCAAAACTTCTAAAAATGCAAGGAGTACCACACAACGTACTTAACGCAAAAAACCACGAACGAGAAGCAGAAATAGTAGAAAAAGCAGGTGAAAAGGGAGCGGTAACAATCGCCACAAATATGGCTGGACGTGGTACAGATATCAAACTAAGCCAAGAAGTAAAAGATCTAGGCGGACTATTTGTACTAGGGACAGAAAGACACGAGTCACGCCGCATCGACAATCAGCTACGCGGACGTTCTGGACGCCAAGGAGACAATGGTGCTACACAATTTTACGTATCACTCGAAGACGACCTAATGCGTATGTTTGGAGGTGATAAAGTAAAAAGCATGATGGACTTACTCAAAGTCCCAGAAGACATGCCAATCGAAACAAAAATGATCTCTCGCTCCATAGAAGGAGCTCAAAAAAAAGTAGAGGGACGAAATTTCGACATAAGAAAACATTTAGTAGAATACGACGATGTGATGAACATCCACAGAGAAATAATCTACAAACTTCGCCGAGAATTTTTGTTTAACGATGACGCAAGTAAACAAATCAATCAAATGATGGACGAACTTGTAGAATCAATAGTACAAAACCATACAGCCGCACGCAAAAAAGATGACTGGGATATCAAAGAAATTTCAGAAGCAATTAGTGCAATTCACAAACAAGATGAAGTATCAGAAAAAAATCTCAAAAAATTTGATACAGTTGAAAATATAACAGAAAATCTCAAAAAATATCTACACAACAGCTATCAAAACCGAGAGGATACACTGGCAGACCCAAAAATAATGAGACAAATCGAAAAAGCAGTATTTCTCCGAGCAAACGACACTCTTTGGATGGAACACATAGACACAATGACAAGACTACGCGAAAACGTAGCATTCAGCGGATACGCACAAAAAGATCCATTAATAGAATACCAAGGTCAAGGATATGAAAGATTTCAAACATTGCTTGGTATGATCACTTCAAGCACAATCAATACACTATTTAAAATAGATATTGATTCTGTTGTACCAAACCAGATGTTACAAAAATCAAACAACACAAGGATAAGTACAAACGAAGACCAAGTAAAACAAGGCGGATCATCACTTACAAGATCAACTTACGACGACAGCAGTAATCCTGCTGTTATGCGAAAACAACACACCACTCCACTCAATGTAGAAAAAGTAGGCAGAAACGATGCTTGCCCATGTGCAAGCGGCAAAAAATATAAAAAATGTTGTGGTAAAGAGGAAACTTAAAGCACCAATACATGAAAATAAAGTTAAAAATAAAAGAAAGAAACCACGTAAATCTTCTTACAAAAATTTCACTCATTTTGTTTGGTATTTTTGCTTCAAGTCTAACCCTAGCAATGCTTTTACACTTTCTAGGAAAATATGGAATATATTTAAGTATATTTCTTTTTGGACTAATCCTATTTCTAGGATTTAAATATACAAAAAAAAGATCACAATTTAGGATCATATTATGGACAGTATTGATAACAGTAGTTAGCTTTATATCTGCATATTTTATACTTCTGACCATTGCCATTAGATCATTTAATGATCTATAAAATACCCCTGTTCCAATTTTAATATCTTCAATAAACTACGCATTTCAATCGCCACAACATATTATTCATTATCTACCAAAATATTTCTTGGTTTAGCTCCATTTGCTGGACCCACAACACCATGATCCTCAAGCATATCAATCAAACGAGCTGCACGCGCATATCCAACCTTTAAACGCCTTTGGAATAGCGAAGCAGATGCCTTACGTGTCTCCTTTACCAAAATATAGGCTGCTTCATACATCGCATCATCACCACTACCAGCCTTAGAATCAGGCACTCCATTTATCCTTTTTGTAGCCGTTTCAACAGAAGTAATAGAATCATCATAATCTGGATCAACAGTAAGCTTAACTCGATTAGTCACTCTTTCAATTTCCTTAGTAGAAACAAACACACCTTGCACACGCACAGGTTTATTCATTCCTGTTGGCAAATAAAGCATATCTCCACGACCAAGCAAATCCTCAGCACCAATGCCATCAAGTATTGTCCTAGAATCAATCGAACTGCTCACCGCAAAGGCAATCCTTGTAGGTATATTAGCCTTAATCAAACCAGTAATAACATCAACAGAAGGTCTTTGAGTAGCAATAATTAAATGTATACCAACCGCACGCGCCATTTGTGCAATACGACAAATTGAAGCTTCAACCTCCTTACCCGAAGCCATCATCAAATCCGCAAGCTCATCAATAACTACTATTATCCTAGGCATTTTATCTTTTTTCTGTACGTCATTATATTCATTAATATTTCTAACACGCGCTTTAGAAAGTACCGTATATCTCCTGCTCATCTCCGAAACAACCCACCTAAGTGAAATCGCCGCTTTCTCCGGACTTTGTATAACCGGAGTCAATAAATGAGGAATACTATTATAAGAACTAAGCTCCACACGTTTCGGATCAATAAGTATCAAATTTAAATCTTTTGGAGAATTTTGATAAAGCAATGACATCAAAAATGTATTCATACAAACAGATTTACCACTACCCGTAGCACCCGCTATAAGCAAATGAGGCATAGTCTCCAAATTTGCAACAACAGGACGACCAGACACATCTCTACCAAGCGGCAAAGTCAATTTAGATTTAGCATCTGTAAACGTCGCCGATTCAATAATTTCCTTCAAATGCACAACCGCTCTATAATCATTTGGAACCTCAACCCCCACCAAACTTTTACCAGGAATCGGCGCCTCAATACGTATCCTCTCCGCAGCCAAAGCCAAAGCCAAATCATTTTTTAATGTAGTAATCTTAGATAGTTTCACAGCCTCATGCGGCTTTAAAGTAAATTGTATAACCGTAGGTCCAACGTTTACTTCATGCATTGCCACATTAATACCAAACTGCCCCAATTTCTTTTTGATTTTTTCGGCTTTATCCATCAAAACTTTCTCATCAACATGCACATTACTATCTCCCTTATCCAACAAATCCATAGAAGGAAACTCCCAAGTATAGTCAGGGTTAATTTTTACTTTAGGTTCATCAGAAAGTAATTGTGGCACAGAAGTTGCATCATTACTCAAATTCATATTTTTTTGATCATCACTTTCACTTTCATCAGCATAAATAACATCTTTTTTGCTAGAATTTTTAGTATTTCTTTCATTTCCTTTATGTATCATAATTTCAGGCTGATTAAATGTATCAGAAAAAAACATTCCATCATCAGCATCATTTTTATCTCTTTTAAGACCCGATGCTTTTCTGCCTTTTTCTCTTGAAACCTCTATTTGTATTTCAGGAATCATAAATTTTACAAGCTCGCTTAATGAAAGTTCAAAAATCAAAAGTAAAGAAATCAAGAACATAGCCACAAAAATCACAGCAGCGCCCATTCTACCAATACCCAAAACCTCAATTAACACAAAATTTGTCACAAATCCAACATATCCTCCATATTCACCTTGAGCAGCATATTGCAAAATCTCAGGCATAGGCACAGAAAGATGAAAAACACTCAACAAAGAAACAATAAGCAATATAACCCCTAAAGTCTTTGTAGTACCAAACTGAACTTTTTTAGAAAAGAACATTAAAAGCGAAACCATAACAAACAGCCCAGGTATAACATAAATCCCCCATCCAAAAACAGGACTAAACGAGCTAATCAAAACATCACCAATTATCCCAAATGCTCCTTTAATACTCAAAATCATAGAAACACCAACAACAAAATAAATAACCGCCCAAATTTCTCGTGCAATTTTCTCGTTAACCTTAACCTTTACAGGTTTTTTTCTACGTTTATAAGTTCTCCTTCGAGTTGTTGAGGAAGTACGCCTTGTTACCATTAATAAATTTAATTTCTAATTAACGTTACAAATATATATCAAAGCCCGCTCAAGCACCAGTCAAAATCCTCCAACTCCAGCACCAGTCCCAAACCACTATCCAAGTTTACACCAGCCTCAAATTTAACATCTAGCACCAGCCCAGACTCAATTTAACAAAACAAATAAGCCCTACCATAGTGGTGGAAAACAAACTTTCATTAAATATTTCTAAATTATAAAAACCAAGCTATACTCTAAACCATAAAACAATAATATTTTTAATATATGAGAACTCGATTTGCACCATCACCAACAGGATATTTACACATTGGAGGATTACGCACAGCACTATACGCATATTTATTAGCAAAAAAAGAAGGAGGAAAATTTTTTTTAAGAATAGAAGACACCGATCAAGTACGCGAAGTTGAAGGTGCGGTAGAGGGACTAATAAAAGTACTACATTTACTTAGTATAGACCACGACGAAGGCCCAACCCTAGACGGCAAAGAAAAGGGAAACAAAGGACCATACACACAATCAAAAAGGACAGATCTATATAAAAAATATGCAGATAAACTACTAGAAGACGGCCATGCATATAGATGTTTTTGCTCAAAAGAACGACTAGATCAATTAAGAGACAGACAAAGGACAAACAAACAAGCACCAATGTATGATCGAAAATGTCTAGATTTAGCCAAGTCAGAAATCCAAGAAAAATTAGACGCAGGCGAATCATTTGTAATAAGACATCGCGTTCCATACGAACAAATTAAATTTAAAGACTTAGTTTTCGGCAATATGCAATTCCACGGCAAAACAATCGACGACACAATACTAATGAAATCCGACGGTTATCCAACCTACCACTTAGCACATGTCGTAGACGATCATCTTATGGAGACTACACACGTTTTGAGAGGTGAAGAATGGCTACCGTCAACACCAAAACACATATTTTTATTTCAAGCATTAGGATGGGAAGCACCACAATATGCCCATCTTTCATTAATACTAAACCCAGACCGCACAAAACTATCAAAACGCCAAGGACACGTTGCTGTAGAGGATTTTCTCAAAGACGGCTACTCAAAAGAAGCACTAATAAACTTCGTAGCATTCCTAGGATGGAATCCAGGTGGCGGCGAAAAAGAAGAAATATATAGCCTAGAAGAATTAATAAAAATATTTTCATTAGAAAAAGTACACAAAGCAGGAGCAGTTTTTGATAGAGAAAAACTAAATTGGTTTAATTGGCAATGGGCAAGAAAAACCTGGAATAAAGAATTAAGTCAGCTTGCAAAAGAGTTAGATCAAAATGTAGAAATCATCGAAGACCGCAGAAAACAATTTTCATTCAACTTTAGCTCAGAGGATATATTCGACAAATTTATTAATGAAAGAGGAGAAAGATTAATATCTCTAAGCAAACAACACATAAAAGACAGCTACTTAGAGCAAAGAGACAAACTCAAAAAAGCACTAATAACAGTCGAAGATAAAATTCAAAAAAACGCAAAAGAAACCCAAGATAGCATAGCATTTTATTTTGAATTACCCGACTATGACAAATCTCTACTCACACATGAAAAAATGAAAGTAGATTTTGATATTGCTTTAACCGCACTAAATGGAGCTTTAGAAGCATTAGACACAATCAACAACTGGACAGAAAAATCAATACAAGATATACTTTTAAACACGGTAGAAAAACTCAATCTAAAAAACGGACAAGTACTCTGGCCACTACGAGCAGCACTAAGTGGACTTGAATTTTCACCAGGAGTTTTTGAGGCCGCATGGGCATTAGGAAAAAAAGAAAGCCTTGAACGAATTAAAATGGCAATATCAAAATTTTAAGAAACAAACATGAATTTTAGAGAGCTAAGAAGCGCAATAAAGTACATTCAAAAAGAATGCAAATGCACAGACTGTAATACAAAGTACAGAGAAGTTGATATACACACAATCGCCACAACAAAAGACGAAGCACTTTTTGAATTACAATGTAATAAATGTGGACTTAACACAGTCATCACAATGAAAAATCAACTAAGTATCGATCTCGAATACGCAAGTAAAAACAAGATTTCACAAGACGATATACTAGATATGAAAATATTCTTAAACAAATTCGACGGTAACTTTAAAAAATTATTTAACTCTAAGTAATGAAAAATTTTAGTTTTATCATACTACTCATTTCTTTATCATTTAGTTTTTCAGCATGCTCTGTTAAAGAGGACACCAAAGATCTATATTCTGACACAATGAAATCATACGAAAATATAAAGACAGAAGTCGAAGAAGTTTCAAACACAATAATAGAAACTAAAGAAAAAATAGAAGAAACTGCCAAAGATATCACTAACGCTGCAAAAGAAGTAGAAGAAGCAAAAAATGCACTCAAAGAAGTTATTGAATAACTCTCGGTAAATTGATAATATAAATGCAATATACTTCACTCATTCATATAGATGTTAGAACAAAACGAATTAAACATTCCTGCATTTAAAAGAAAAAACAATCTTTTAGCTAGATCAAAACAAAGACCAATATCAAAAACAACAAGAATAAAAAAGCAATTTGTTTCAACTACAGAATTAACTGGCAATATACCCATAGATAAAACTCAAGACGCTGATGATTTTTTTGCAAACAAAGGAATAAGAACAAAAAAATCAGGTGTCACAGAAATGAAACTATGTGGAAATTGCGAAGGATATTTCGAAAAAATAAACGTTTGCATAATAAAAGTAACAAGTGCAATCAGAGAAGGAGATACTTTATTATTTGAAACTGACGAAGGACTTTTTCAACAACCTTTCAGTTCTATGCAACAAAATAGAAAAAATATAAAACTAGCAAGAACCGGATCAGAAATCGGAATAAAAACAGCACTAAAACCAAAAGTTGGTGGTAACATTTACAAAATCATCTAAATGAAAACCTTAGTAATAAACGCTGGATCTTCGTCATTGAAGTTTCAATTAATTGATAAAAATTATAAATCCCTTGCACAAGGAAATTTTGATGATATTGGAAATAAAAATTGCACCTTCCTTTTTAACAGTGAAAAAACATGTATAGACCAAAAAATTGAGATTAAAACTCTCTACGAAGCTATTGAAATTGGACTATTCACACTACAAGAATGTCAAATCATCAAAAGTAAAAAAGAAATCACAGCAATTGGACATCGAGTAGTACACGGAGGTGAAAAATACAAACAACCAACAATCATAGACAAAAACGTAATAAAAAAAATCAAAGAACTTACACTGTTAGCTCCACTACACAACCCTGCAAACTTAGAAGCCATACTAATATGCCAAAAAATACTCAGAGACACAAAACAAGTTGCAGTTTTTGACACAACATTCCACCAAACTATGCCAGAAAAAGCATATCTTTATGGAATCCCCTATGATCTATACAAAAATCACAAAATTAGAAAATACGGATTTCACGGTACAAATCATAAATACGTAGTTGATGAAACAATAAAATTACTAAAAAATAAAAAAGCAAAAATCATATCATGCCACCTAGGCAATGGCTCATCAATAACAGCATCAAAAAGTGGCAAATCAATAGACACAAGCATGGGATTTACACCACTTGAAGGCATAATAATGGGTACAAGATCAGGCTCAATAGATCCATCAATAATTTTCCACTTAAATAAAAACCTAAAACTTTCAAACAAAAAAATATACGAAATCCTAAACCATGAATCCGGCCTTAAAGGACTTTCACAAATCAGTCACGACATGCGAGACATATACCATGCAAGCCTCAAAAACAACAAACAGGCAAAACTAAGTATAGAGATACTTTCCTATCAAATAGCAAAACATATCGGATCCTACACCGCTGCACTTAACGGAGTAGACGCAATTGTTTTTACTGGAGGACTTGGAGAAAAAGCATTTTATGTAAGACAAAAAGTCTGTAACTACCTAGAATTTCTAGGATTAAAATTAGACAAAACAAAAAACAAAAAATCTGAAATACTCATTTCTCAAAAAGAATCAAAAATAAAAGTCTTCATAATCAAAAGCAACGAAGAAAAATCCATAGCTAAAGAAACAAGAAAACTACTAAAGAGCTAATTCTAATACTTTAGTATTTGTTAACACTCTAAGTTTTCCAGCATCTATATCAAAATATATGTCTCTTATTTCTTGATCTCCATCAAATAAATATTGAGATTTATAATCCAAACGACCTGTAGAATTATCTTTTTCATAAACAAATATCTTAGATTCCTGCGCATCTAACGCAAATACAAAATTTGTATTTTCATTAGTGTAAATATCAGTTGCATCTTTAAATTCATTAAAAGGAGCATTAGCAATAGATAAATCCATATTTTCACCATAATTAAATCTATCAATCGAATCAGCACCAAGCACAAAGATACTAGAATCAATAGCCAAATCCCTAGCCCCCATCAAATCCTCATCAGCAGTAGCCAAATAAGACTCAGCCGCAGAAAACTGCTCTTTATTACCTTGATACGAATATTTCCAAATTTGTCCTTCCTCAGCATCAAGGAGATAAACTTTATTACTCCAGTCATCCAGCGACACAGACTTTCTAAATGTTTCATCTACAGTGTCCATATACGAAACCGTCCCCTCTCTATACTCAACAAGCTTTCCTGATTGCGTTAAGAAAACTAAAGAACCACGACTTTCAAACCCAGTAGCCGCAATAATTTGTTCATCAGAATCTATAGGAAGTTCAGACTGAAGTTGATCCAAAACAAGCTCATAAACAGAATTTGCAGTATATATAAACACTTGATCATCAAGCGTCACAAATCCCAAAGGATTAATACCCGAATCAAATTCTGCCAAATCAGCAAGAACACTAGGCTCAGTAACTCTACTCACATTATCCAGCTTATCCCTAGTCTCATCAATTTGTATCAAAAGTAAGTTTGCTTTATCTCTATAATATCCAGAATTTAAAACTTCCAAAGCATCCATATATGCCTTATCTAAAATCACAACAGCTCCATCCTTATCATAAGTACGTTTTGTTTCCGCCTCAGTAATTTTATTTTGAACACTAATCAGGACCTTATCCAAAGTCTCAAGTTTTGCTTTTTTTTCATTAGTAGAATTAATAAACACAATTCCAACAACAAGCAAAATAATAATTGCAACAAGCCCAGTTAACACTTTTTGACGCACCGTATCTTTTGACATAAATATATCTGCAAACTTTGCATAATAAGCCTTCAAATCTAATTTTTTTGATGCTTTTCTAAATTTATCACTAGTCCTTTTTTCTTCACTATATATTGGCATTTCCATATCCGCATCATTCATTGAAACCTCTTGATTCATATCAGTCTCCGACATTTCCACATCAACAATATCCATAGAAACATTAGCTACTTGCGAATCTGTAAATCCAACACCAGTTAATCCAATGCGACCAAGCATCTCAGTAGAGATAACATCTCTTATTTCCATCAAAGTTTCCGCCACTCCTCCTCGTCTCACAGTAGCTGCTAAATCACCCTTTGCAATATATCTAAGCAATCTTGTAGAAGAAAAAAGCACAAAATCACCTGGTTCAACAGTACCAGCTGCGATATTTGTAAATATATCTTCACTATCATCTTTATCATCATTTAAACCATCACTAATAATACTAACAAATCTATTTCTCATCATATAAGCCTCTGCTTCACCACATTGAGACAGATACAAAGTATCACCCAAATGCGCTGCTATAATAATATTTAAATTACCAATATATTTACTTTCTTTTCTAGATTTAAAATCATTTAAAACTTCATTTACAGCTTTTAATGTATTTTCAAATCTTTTATATGGATCTTCGTCAACGTCTTCAAAATAAACATTTTGCATCACATCAAAAATACGAACACCAATCTCCTCAGCGTCTTGTGGATTGTTTTTTATTTCAATATTAGCAAAAATTTGACCACTCTTGTCCCCAAACTCCTGAGTAAAATTGCTTGTATAGTTTTCCAAAAAACTAGTTTCATCCCTTCCAATAAACAAAAACTCATAATCTAGTTGCAAAGCCATAAGCCTGTAATTATATGCCTATTTTTCCTCAAGAATATACTAAAGAAAAACAGCTTTTGCAAGAATTTAAAGTATTATGCAATAAAATTTTGTTTTTAAAATGTTTTTTTCAAGTTTTCAATAGCAGTTTTAATATATTTTTCATCTAACCCATGCCAGTTTTTCATTCTTGTGAAAAATTCTGATGACAAAACTCTTTGTTTTTTTGCTTCAAAAACTTTTGGAGCAAAATCATTAGGCTTAAGTTTTCCATTTTCAAAAATAAAATCAGCAAATTTACCATTTGGCAATTTAAGAGTAACTACACCAAAATCCGAAATAATATAAAAAAACATCTCATCATCAATTGATTCAACTTTTTCTTCAACACTAAGCACATTTAAAACTTTAGAATGTATATCTCTAACATCAACCCCATCTCTATTCTTAGCCAAAGCTGTAAAACCATCCAAAGTAATCTCTTTACCACCATTCATAGCCATTTTAGAATTTGCCAAAGGCACAAGTTCGCCATCTAAAACTTGATAAAACAAAAGACCCATACCATTTCGGACCTCTAAAACCAAATCCCCCTTATCAAGATGATAATCAATTTTACCCGCATCAGACATAGATTTTAAAGCTAAATAGCTGTCATAATCACCCCTTTTATATGCATCAAGTTGACTATCCAAGTACGAAATTAACTTTAAATAATCACCACCAAACTGATCAAGAGCAGCAAACACAAAATCACTCGGATCAATATCCGGAATAATATGTTCAGAAGCATCTTTATCATAAACAAGTTGTCCGTCAGTCAACTTATAAGTTTTATTATCACCATCAAAATAAACATAAAAATCAGACATCTGAAATTGGAAAAACTTCATATTCTCAATAACACGTGTAAACATTTCTTTACCATAAACAGAAAGTTGTTCCATTATATAATCAATTTGATCTTGATCAGGATAATTATTTACTCTCATATTTTTTTAAATTAAGATTTTATAACCCAAAAAGCATAAATTGCCTCAATTTCATCAACATATTCATCATGACTATTAGTACTTAAAATAACATCAACCAAACTAGACACATCATCTTTTTGCAAAAGACCTGGCCTAAATAACGCCTTAATAGCATCTACCTTAGGAATTTTAAGATTTATTTTTTTCAATAAAGGCAAAACCGAATAAATCATAAAATCAACATTTATCAAATCATTAGAATTTAATAAGTTAATTATTTCTTCTTGAGCACTTTTAGGATTCTCAATTTCTGACATATTCAAATAATACTCAACAATAGACCTATCATCATACAGTTCTTCGTCAATATAATTATTTCCAGGTGAATTATTCATATATTTTTTAATTATTAATTTGATTTACTATTGTACCATTATTTGATTTTAAATCCACTACTTCCAACTGACCATTAACATTTTTAAACCTTACATGCTCCCTAGAAACACTTGCAGGCAATCTATCAAATTCAACACGTCCAACAACTTTTTCTTTTCCAGCAGAAAGCTTTAAAGGAGTATAACCTGGTATCAACAACATAATTGTACCATCAGCTTCTTTATACGACTTAATTATTACATTTTTAGAAAGAACAATTTCAACAGGCACATTTAGATCATAATAATTTGGTTTTTGCGAAAGCAATCTATTACCATACACACCCAATAAAGCACCAGACTGATTTGAGTTTATTCCACCAAGCATTTTTGTAGAATCTGAAACATCCACAAAATCCATTTTTGAAAAATATCTAAAAAACTCATCATATGTCAGCAAATGTTGTTTAGACTTAGTGTCATGAGGATTTACAACCACAACAGTACGTTTATTTGCATCCACAGAAACAACTGTATATGCATGTTGTTGAACTATTTGGTAATCAGGATCCATATAATATTTTTCTTGCTTAAATTCACGACCAATATATTTTTTATATTCTGTTTTATAATTAGCAGGCGTATAAACATTCAAAGCAAAATTACTAGGATTATCTGAAAATTGTTTTAAAATATCTTCTACCTTCTCTTGAAATGCTAATGAAATATTTGCAAATGGCATATCAAACAGTCCCGCTGATATATTTTTAAAAGTATTTGCAGGAAGAATAGCTTTAAAAACCTCTAAAGAAAACCCACCTACAACTAAAGCATAAGTATTTTTACCTTCCATAGCAGCACTATTCTTAGCAACATCCAATTTCATCACCTTTCGCAATTTTGCAAATGCAACATCCATAATTTTATCTCCAAGCTGTCCTTCAACAGTTCTAACAAATTTATAATCACGAGATCCAGGTTCTAACACCCACTGTCCATCAACATTTCCAGTTTCAACTTTTACAGTAACTCCAACACCAGGAAAATGTACCTGCCATCCATCATCTTGTTTTACAATCATCTTTGAAAACAAATATGAAGAAAAAGGCAATCTCTTTAAGGCATGAAGGGCAGCAACAAAATAACAATTTCCAACATTGGACTGACTTAAATTTGAGCCCTCAACACCATCGGGATATATCTCAGACATAACTTGTTTTTCTTGTTTACTTAAATATCCATCAAATATTTTTTTCTCTCTTTTAAAATCCTTACCAAACTCACTAGTCTTAAAAAAACTTTTAACTTGATCTATAAAGTTTTTACCAGTTTCTTTAGATTCTTGTTTTTGCTCAACAGCATGTTTATGAGTCAAAGAAGTACCATTTGTAGAATTTAAATCAGTAACAATAACCCGCCCATAAGTAGTATATTCAACCTTAACATGACTACCCGAAACCTTTTCAGAACCACTTGAAATTTTTGCAACCTCATGATTTCTACCAATAATCAAACTTTTTCCAGGTTTTAAAGAATAAAACTCATTAGTACCCGGCAACATAAAAAACAAAGAACTACCAGCAGCAACAAATGAAACATCAAAAGCACCCTTAGCCAAACTCAAATCAATCTGATCTTGCCCCTCAAGTTTAAATTCATAAGGCTTCCCAGCCTCCATTTTCTTAATTGTATCAGTAACAGTCTCAATTTCAGCAGACGCCATTGGCGCATTTGACATATCAACATCTGCACTCTCTTGCTCAGTATTTGTCTTTAATTCAGATTCTTGTTTTCTTTCAATTTCATATCTATTTAATATAGCCTTATCATAATTCATTCCTTGAAAATCAAGAACATCACTCAAGCTAGAATCTTTATTATATCCCATTGTTTCATTAATCAATTCAAGTGTTGGATTTTCTATCCATAATCCTTTTCCTAAATCAACTAATAAAGATTGATAATATTCCTCATCAATAGATAAATTTTGCTCAGATTCAAACGTCAATAGTTTTGAATTTTTTTCCACAACAACTGATTCATCAATTTCAGATTTAGAATTTCTAATTAAAAATTTTCCATTATTTAAATTTTGAATTGCATACCCATTTTTTACCCCCGGCAAAACAAGATCTGAATTACCACCAATATATATATTCATACCTGCGTTTATAAAACCAAGTTTTTTACCAGTTTCCGAATAAACTCTAATCGCATCAAGAGTAGGAACATAAATAAGAACTAGTTTTTGTTCACCAATAGTCAAGCTCATCTGTTCATCAGCAAGTTTAAATCCAACACCCCTTTTCCCATATTCTGTAATTGAATTACCCAAAACACCTTCTTTAATAGATATATCATTAACAGAAGTTCCTTTTTCAGAAAATAAATCTCGAACCATTAGCTTATTACCATCAAAAATAAGCATCAAATGCTCTCTTGATAAATTTACACTATCAATAGACAATCCATATTTACCAACAGATAATCGCCCTAATGTTTTAGGAATATTCTTTTCTAATACAACTTTACGACCATCATTCATCTTTAAAATACATTGACCATCCTCAAATTTTACATTTAAAATATTACGACTTTCTCCCTCAGCACCAACATCAATATCAAAATTTGAAAAAGGATTTACATCATATTCATATACAATTCCTGGCTCAAGTGAAGCAGAAACACCCTCAGAAACACCCTTAAAAGTTAATATTCCACCACCAGCAGCCCCAACACCATCCAAAACATCAACATTTAATTTTCTACCTTTAAATGCAACATCCGGACGATCAACTTTTAGAAAAGAAACTAAACTTTTCCATTTTTTTATTGGTGTTAACATCAATAATTCATGAGCATTCTCAATTTTACCATCAAAAAGTATCGACACAACCTCCAAAGCATCGACTATAGACTGTCTATACTCACGAATAGAGTCATCATACTGCTTAAACAATTGATCCCGTCTTTCTTTTGTTATTTGCCCATCATTATACCAACTATTTATAGTTTTTTCATAAGCCAAAACAGGACCTTGATAAGCATCATGAAGAATACCAACAAGTATACTATCAATATCTGCACCATTATTCTCTATTCTAGCTGTAATCTCATCCTGAATACTGTTTAAAGCCTGTAAAAACTCAATTTCTAATACCTTTTCAAAATCACCTTTACTCAAAGCTAAATCAGATTCTATCCAAAACTTTTTAACCCATTTTTCCCTTTGTTCAAAAATTTTGTTTTGAAGATGCCTTTCTTCGTGTCTTAAAGTTTTACTTTCAGGATTCTCATAAACAGACTTTCTAATAAGCACTATTTGTCCACCATAATCATCAGAATCAACAAAAGATCCTCTACTTCCATCCACATATTTATCATAATCTCTATCACTAAGAACAAAAACCGTAGCTATATTCGATAAAGAACCATCTACAATCTCAACCTCATCTTCAAAATTAATTGTATCATGAGACTTAATATTTTTTAAAATATGTACCAAAAGATCTTTTTTTTGATCAGCACTATATCCTTTTAATTTCTTAGCATTATTATAATAATCTCGATATTCCAAAATACGTTTTCTCAATAATTTTTGTTGACCAGGCGTTAATTCAGCAATTATATCTCCACTCTTATTATCAACTGTTAAATAATCAAAAACGGCATCAACAAAATCAACATCACTCATCCCATCTTCATACATTCCCATCAAAACACTATCAGGAGTATTGTTAAAACGATGAAAAACTTTTGCCATTTCATTTATTTTTTTCATCTTTCTATATTGATCTGTATTTTTTTCAAGCTCTGTAGCCTGCATAAGATCTAAATCCCAACCTGATTCTTTAGCCTCTTCCAAAATTTCACTATCCACCAATTTTGTTTGAACATCCATTGATGTCATAGGTCTATCACCAATTTTCTCATCCGAATCCAAAGCATCACCCTCCTTTTGTAAATCATTTTCTAAATCACTACCTAAATCAGCATTATTTTTGCCCTCAAACTTATCAAGAACCCCCTGATCATATTCCATACCTATTAGCTCCAAAGCCTCACTCAAACTAGTCCCAGGAGCAAAATCCAATTTTTGATTAATTGAATCAATAGTTGGATTAGTAATACCAACCATACTTCCAACCTTATCAATCATTAATTGATAATATTTAGAAATACTATCATCATTTTCTTCTTTAAAATCTACCACTGTATCACCATTATCTACATTTTCTTGAGTATCCAAAACATCCATATCTGCAGATCCAATATCATCAATTTTAACATTTTCAGTTCCCTCAGGATCACTAGCCAACATCTCAGCCGCTCCAGCATCCTCAACTTTTACCTGTTTAGTTCCGCCATCCTCAATTTTCACCTCAGAAGCTTTAAAATTTTCAACATTAACATTTTGAGTTCCCTCAACAGCAACCTTTCCCGTATCAACATTTACAATACCAGTCCCCTCTGAATTTTGATCAACCGCTTGCTTTTTATTAAATTCTTTTATCCCATTATTTTCTGTCGAAACCAAAAATCCACCACCATCAGATTTATCTAAATTTATTAGACTAATCTGCGCAGGATCCACACTATTATCATACTCAACACGGATATTAGAATTTGGAATCAAATAATTTTCACCAGGGTTTAAAGATATATTAAGATCAGTATTTAAAGAAAGACCTCTAGGTTTTATGGTTAAATTTTTTGAATTTTCATCCACAGCAACAGTATATTCTGTCCCATTAATTTGCATAAAAATATATTCAACAGTCAACTGCCTATTTGATAAAGTTAATTTATCACCAACAAGAATTGTTTTATTTTCAAGCAACATATCAAAATCCAAACCATCAGTTTTTGCTTCATTATACTTATCATTACTTGATTTTTTAGCTAAATTATTTTTTTTGTTTTTTATTTGCTCTTGAGTTTTTTCATAAATTTTTAAATCCTCATCAGAATATATAGAAACATTTTTAAAATCATTTACAACAACCTTCTCATCACCAACTCCCTTTGTTTTTGATTTATAGTCATAAACAATAGAAACACTAGCATCAGCAATTAATTTAATTCGCACAGAATCTATCCCCAAATCCTGCTTGATATGACCATCATTTCCAATAACAATTTCTGAATCAACAGCAAAGGGACCATGTGTTATACCTACCGCATCCGTAACAAAAACTCCAGATTTATCCAACTCTAAAGTATAACTCACACCATCAAGCCCCTCAGACTCATTTGATTCAATTTTTAAATTTAACTTATTAGAATCATCAAATTTAACAACCCTAGGTTGTCTAGGCATAAGATTTCTAAGATTAACACCACTTGTCATTTCTTGACCTGTAAAACCAAAATCAACATCATGAACAAAACGTTCATCCATTTCACTATTGTTACGCTCAACATCTCTCGAAGATATAGATGGTGGAATTTCAGTCCCTCTATGCCAATATTTCACACCCGCATCCCCCTCTCTAACCTCAACAAACAATGAAAATGTTCTATCTCTATTTTTCTTATACTCAAACCTAAACAACACCCCAGCAATTTCATAAGATTTCTCCACACCAAGCGAATTACCAAGCATTTTAATTGTATCAACATACCCAGTATTCCTAGATCTCACATTAAGAGTCAAATTATCAGGATCAGGAATAAGCTCTAAAACATCACCCCAAACTTGGATTATATTTGTATCTGTAGCGTCTAAAACATATCGACGTCCAGATTCAAGTTCTGTCTCATTAAAATTATCACTCAATTCTTGCTGAATTTCTGCATCTCTTTCAACATCATGGTTTCCAAACATCTTATTATAGTCAGGAAAATTAGATATATTATCAAATTTATCATTAATCCTACGTTGATTTTCAGCCATTATACCAGCATCCTCCTCACGCCCGACCTCCATATGATTTTGCTCATTCAATTCCTCAACAGTTCGCATTTTTATTTCATTCCTCAAAGGTCTAACAATAACTTCACCATTCAAATAAATTAATACAAACTCATTCGCAGCCAAATCACTACTCTCAATCTTCAAAGTAGAATCAACAATAGAAAGTCCATTTTGATTCAAGCTCTCAAGATTAGGAGCACTACCAAGCAAATATTTTTTACCCTCTTCAAGTTTAAAGACAGTTTGATATTCACCTGCAATCAAAGCAACTCCACTATCACCATAATGTATAAGCGACATCTTAGTATCACCAACAAATAGATCAACAGAATCATCAATTCCATTTCCTAATTTTATAATTTCATTTTTCTTTCTTTCCAAAATTCTCTGATCACTAATTTCAAAACCACCATCCTGCAAAATTTCATCAATAATTTCATCTCCATTATTCAAATCATCAACAGTGTCAAAATCCCCCACCTCAATACCAGTTTCCTCATCAACTTTCATTTTAT
>RRYU01016574.1_pt1 | contig 62263 bp, 51 predicted proteins | sample 2162651 | NCBI WGS metagenome assembly RRYU01 (sample SAMN10267283, study PRJNA491782) | microbial mat metagenome | isolation source: biomat in the production well | place: Japan: Minami-Kanto gas field, natural gas well KTG3 | collected 2017-06 | reverse complement strand
CTCCCCTCCCTCTTCATCGAGACCGGGATAGCCCCACCCTTCTGATCCCACCGGGAAGGCGCGAACCACAGCGTCATTCAAAGTGACGCTTCGGCTTTCCAGATTCCCCTTGAGTAAACTTCGAAGGCGAAGCTGCATGCTCAAACTCTCGGCTTCGAAGAGATCGAAGGGTTCCCGATGCTCTCCACCGTAGCGAATGCGGGGTTCCTTCAGGATGATTCCTTCGCCCGGCCACCAGGAAATGCCCTCGAGACTCATTTCATAGCCGGCATCGGCGAGCAGGTTCGTTGTGGCCAGGCCCGCAATGCGCGAGGCCACCCAAGTGTTCTTGAATTTGAGAACGAGCCCGAATGCGATGATGAGCATCAGGGTCAGGGCCAAGGCCACCAGGGTCGACTGTTTCATTCGCCGTTTCAAAAGCTATGTCCCAGGCTGAGGTGCCATACGATGCCACCGCGATCTTCCACCCAACTGGCGGGAAATCCCAGATCCAGACGCAAAACCGTGACGGGTGTGATGTAGTGAATACCGAAGCCCGTGCCCCAGAAGAGGCGCAGGTTGTCATCGGAGTCGCCATCCCAGGGAAGCAGGCGGTCGATGGCAATTTCCTTGGGACTCAGCCAGCTATTGCCCGCGTCCAGGAAAATGGATGCGCCCAGCCCCTTGCTCCAACGGAAAGGCATGAGTGCCGCCAGGGAGCGACGCCATTCGAGATTGCCCACGAACATGAAACGTCCGCCCTGGGCGTTACCTTCACCGGGATCCAGGTCGGGATCCCGCCTGGGTCCCAGGCTTGAGTTTTCATAACCACGAACGGTGTGGGATCCGCCGCAGTAGAATCGTTCTTCGTAGGGAATGCCGTCTTCGGGCACACCCGTGAGTTCCACATCCTGGCTTTTACCATAGGCTCCTACCCAGGACAGGGAAAGCCTTGAGGCTAGAACGCCGCTTCGCCAGCCGTCGTACCAGCGTCCGCTGAGTTTGATTTTCTGGAAGTGATGGTCGCCTCCCTGCCAGCCGCCTGCGATTTCGTAGCTGGCGAGAATTTGATCTCCCCGCTTGGGATGCAGATAGTGATCCCGTCGGTCACGCTCGATCAATGTGGCGAAGGAACGCGTGAGATAGCGAGGATCGCCCTCGTCGGTGCTTTCCAAAAGTGTCTGTGTGCCCACACGCTGCTGCTCGCGAAGTCGAAGCACCACATTGGGACTGAGACGCCGGAAGAGGGTAATTCGAAAAGCCACGGATTCGAGACTGTAGAGACCGCTGAGCTGTTCGTAATCCTTCTCGCGGAACAGGTCGATGCCCAGGTGATTGCCCGGGCGAATCACGTTGCGCACCTGGTACTCCAACACCTGTCTTTCGAAACTGGGACCGAAGACGTTCTTACTGTCTTCCTTGAGATTGTGAAGAGTCTCGAAACTGATTCGGCCGCCGGGATATCCGAAGTTGCGATGGGTCCATCCGCCCAGTAGGCGATAACCATCCTGGCTACCGTATCCCGCACCAAATTCCACTGCGCCGCGATCCCGTTCGCGCAGGCTCCAGACCAGGCGCAGTCCTTCGGTTCCATTAGCCTCGGGTCCCATAGATTCGATTCGATAGATGGCCGACCTGAAAAGTCCCGTGTCGAGTAGGTTCTGTTCACTGGACAAGATTTTTTCCAGCAGAAGGACCTCACCGATTTTTACACGCATTTCCTGGAGAAGGAAATCCTCAGGCAGGGTGCTTCCATTGATATTGATCTCGCGCAAGATTCCTTGGGGACCGGGGCGAAGCTGAAAGATGAGATCCACGGAATCAGTGGATGCATAGCTGGGCGCATCCAGCAATTCCATGCGCGTGCTGATTTCCGCGGCGAAGTATCCGCTGCTCTGCAAGAAACGCAAAATGCGCGAGCCTTCGCTGTCTACCGCGCGCGGATTGAAAGGTTCACCCGGTTTGAGCTTCAGGCGAGGTGCAAGCCCTTCACCGAGGGCACCGAGTGGCGGTTGGAAAATACGCCGGCGCAGATGCCGCCGTCGTCCCTCTTCGATGTGAATGGTCAACTCCACCGCGTTGCGCGTATCGCCCACAGGCCACAGGCTGATGTCGCTCTCGGGATCGGACCACACCCGCGCCTCATAGAAACCCGCACGATGATAGAGCGCTTCCAGCCGAGCTAGATCACTGCGCATGTACTCGGGATTGAAATTGGGATGGGTCAGTTGCAGCAGGCCGCGCTCGCGAGTGCGCATGACCTCGCGCAGTTCATCGTCGGAAAGGGTGGTATTTCCTTCGAATTGGACCGTTTCCACATAGGTGGACCGTCCCTCTTCCGCCGAGGCAGAAAGGAAAATGACCAGGCTGACCACAAGGGCCAGACGCAAGATTGGGAGTCCCGTCTTTGACATCCCGTTTGGCCTCGTCTAAACTGCGCCGGGGGTTCAACGTGAGCAACTATACCACCGGCTCGAAAGCTGTCCTTACAATTATCTGCGCATTGGCCCTTGTGGCCGGATGCGGTCCAACTCCGGATCCCGATGAGGCGCCACCGAAGCTCAAGGCCCAGGAACTCTTCCTCGTGGAACAATATCTCCGCGTGGTGGAAGTCCGAGGCTTGGCCGTTCAGGGTCTGGCCGAGGCGGATAGCGTTCTGGGTGCCTTGGCCCTGGAAATTCCCGTCGATTCGGTCATGGACATTTCCGAGCAAATTTCCCGCGAAAACCCGGAGCGTTGGCGAATCATCTTCCAGGAGATTCAGCGACGCATCGATCTGATGGAACCCTAGGCGCTTCTACCCCCCGATGATTCTCCGCAGATCGTTGAAGACCACCAATACGATGAGCCCCAGAAGCAGCACCAAGCCGGCCTGAGTCAGCCGGAGCCTGATATTCTCCGAGACCTCACGACCGAAGAGCTCCGGAATCATCAGTATGATATGCCCGCCATCGAGCACCGGAATGGGCAGGAGATTCAGCAGGAAGAGCTGCGTGCTAAAAAAGGCGATGAAGAAAAGTAGATTTTCAAAGCCCCATCCGGCCATCTGCCCGGCCATCTGAAAAATAGCGATGGGTCCGCCCACCGCATCGGCGTTGACTCGGAAGAACAGCGCCTCTTTCAGGAAGTCCAAGGTCAGGGCCACATATCCAAAGGTGCGATCAAGGCCGCCGCTTACCGCCCCCGCCAGACCAATGGGCCGGCTTCCCAGATAGGGCTCGAAGAAGATGCGACCGATGGTTTCTACGCTGCCGTCAGGGTTGGGAACTTCGCTGGCCTCAGGCGTGAGCCGCGCTTCCATGATCGTTCCTTCATGGTCCCAGCGAATATGGGTTTCCTCGCCTGCCCGGGTGTTGATGATCTCGGCGATTTCCTCGAAGAAGCGTACGGGCTGACCATCCACCTCGACGATGGCATCGCCTTCGCGCAGGCCCACATCATGGGCCGGCCCGTCTTTGAGCACGCGCCCCACTCGATTATCGAAGAGTGGTATGAGCCCCCAGCCCAATCCTTCCTCGGGTCGCTCGATGGCCATATTCAGCATTGTGCCTTCGCGATCCACTACGATGGACACGGGACTGCTCTCATCTGCGCGGAGAAGGCGATCTACCGCATTCCAGTCTTCAACGTCTTCGCCTGCCACGCGGGCCAGACGGTCGCCGCGCTGGATGTCCAAGGCTGCCGCCGGGCTACCCTCCGTGGGATCGGTCAGCCATGTTGTGGGATAGATGGTTTCGCCCCCGGCCCAGAGCAGGCCGATGCTGATAAGCGCGGCCAGCAGCAGGTTCGCCAAAGGACCGCCGATGATGGCGAGGAAGCGCGCGCCCAGGGACTTGTTTCGATAGAGGCTTTCGGGCGGTAGGGTGGTTTCGTCGAACTCGCCGCCCTCCATGGGGGCCAGTTCCATGCCGGCCATGCGAACGTATCCGCCCAGGGGTAGAAGACTGAGCGCCCACTCGGTGCCGAATCCACGCATGCGCAGGATCACTGGCCCCATGCCCACGGAAAAACGGTGTACATGGATACCCACCGCCCTGGCGGCCAGGAAGTGTCCCAGCTCATGCACGATGATGATAACGCCGATGGTGAAAACACCGGCCAGGAGGGTGGTAATCATGCGTCTTCCTCTTTCTTGGCCCGGCCGCTCAATGCGGAGATATGTTCTGCGGCCAGGTTTCGCGCCCTTTGATCGGCGGCGAGTAAGTCGTTCCAGGACTGGGCTGCCACGAAGCCGCCCGCATCCAATACGGCCTTAACGGTCTGGAAGATGCCCGGAAAATCGAGGCGGCCTTCCAGGAACGCGGCCACCGCTACCTCATCGGCAGCGTTGAGTGCCAGGGTTGATGTGCCCCCCTGGCGGAGGCATTGCCGGGCCAAGCCCAACGATGGAAATCTATCATTATCAACAGGTTCAAAGCTCATCTCAAGGTAATTTCCGAAGTCATTTCGTCCGTAATCCCCCAGCGCTTTCTCGGGCCAGGCCAGGGCCTGGTGGATGGGCAGGCGCATGTCGGGGCTGGCCATCTGCGCCAGGGTGGAGCCATCCTTGAGGGCCACCAGGGCGTGCACCTGAGACTGGGGATGCACCAGCACCTCGATGCGCTCCTCCGGCACCCCAAAGAGCATGGCCGCTTCGATCACTTCCAGGCCCTTGTTAAACAGGGTCGCCGAGTCGATGGTAATGCGCGGGCCCATTTTCCAGGTGGGGTGACGAAGCGCCTGCTCCGGTGAGATCGAACTCCAATCCCCCGCCGGAAGTTTCCGGAAAGGACCGCCCGAAGCGGTAAGAATGAGTCGATCCACGGTTTCGGGATCACGCCCCTCGAGCAACTGGAAGAGTGCCGCATGCTCGCTGTCCACCGGTAGCAGATGACTATCGCTGCTGGCTAAACGCTCAAGCAGATAACTTCCCCCGCAAACCAGGGATTCCTTGTTGGCCAGGGCCACGTCCAGCCCGCGATCCACGGCTTCTAGAGTAATCTTCAGGCCCGCGAAACCGGTAACCGCGTTGAGAATGCGATCTGCAGGAATATCCAGCAGTGCCTCGGCGGGGCCATCCAGAAGATACTTCGCGGCCAGGTCGGGATGCGCCGCTCGCCAGAGCTCACGGGCCGAGACATCTTCGATGGCCACTTTGCGGGGAGCGAACTCGGCGATCCAATCGGCCAGCTCATCGGTGCTGCGGTTCACGGCTAGGCCGGCCAGGGCGAACTCGTCTGAGTGTTCGCGAAGCACCGAAAGAGTGCTACTTCCAATAGAACCGGAAGCGCCGAAGAGGAGCAGATCTTTCATAGATTAGAAGATAACCCAGGTGAGGAAGTAGTAAAGCATGGGGAATCCGAAGAGCATGCTGTCCAGGCGGTCCAGAAAGCCGCCATGGCCGGGAATGGCCGTGCCGCTGTCCTTGCTGCCGGCTCCTCGTTTGAGCAGGGATTCAAACAAATCCCCCACCTGTCCGGCCAGAGCCACGGTAAGACCCAGGCCCAGGGCCTGCATTCCGGTGAGGAAGGGCATCCAGGGCTCACGCAGGAACCAGGCGGCGATGAGAGAGGTGGCCAGGCCGCCCAGGGCACCTTCCACCGATTTGTTCGGACTCACAGGTGTACCCAAGGGATGTTTCCCAAACAGGCTGCCCACAAGATAAGCCCCCGTATCCCCAAGCCAGATGAGTCCCGCACCGAAGAGCAGCCACTTGCCGGCGGCCTCGGCGGGAAATCCCATTTGCTCGCCCAGGTTGCGCAGGAGAAGCCAATGCCCCGGCAGCCAGGCCAGATAGAACAAGGCCAGGAGCCGGGCACCCACACGCTCCCAGGCCCCTTCGATGTGTCCTCGAAGGGCGGCCCAGACCAGCAGCATGAGGATGAGGAATCCCGCCATCTCGCCGCCACGCTCCGCGCCTCCACGATGGAAAGCCAGGAGGATGATCAGTTGGAAGGGCAACAATTCGGGATAGATGCCGCGCACGCCGCGAGCCGCTGCAAGCTGCGCGAACTCACGGGTTAGCAAGATTAGGGCAAGGCCCGTGAAGCCGAAGAACCACCATCCGCCCCAGAGGGCTGAGAAGATGAAAAGGGGTAGCAAAACCATGGCGGCAAGCAGACGAACTCCGAAGGTGCGCCAAAAACCTTTGTCACTTGCCATAGCGGCGTTCCCTTCCCTGGTAGTCGGATATCGCGCGATACAGATGCTCGGCGTCGAAGTCGGGCCACAAAGTGTCGGTGATGTGAATCTCCGAGTAGGCCAATTGCCACAGGCAGAAGTTGCTAATACGCGACTCGCCGCTGGTGCGGATGAGTAGATCCACCGGGGGATTCTCGGGCAGGTAGAGATGCTCGGCGAAGAGCTTCTCGTCGATGGAGTCCGCGTCCAGCTTTCCCGCCGCCGCGTCCTTGGCCAGACTTATCGCCGCATCGACAATTTCCGCGCGGCCGCCGTAGCTGAGAGCCAAGGTCAAGGTCATGTCGGTATTTGCCGAAAGACGTTTGATTCCCGCATCCAGAGCTTTGCGCGTGTGATCGGGGAGCTGATCCAATCGCCCCATGGCTTCCAGTCGAATGCCGTTCTCGCCCAGATTGTCGATCTCATCCTTGAGAACCTCTTCGAGGAAACCCATCAGGGCCTTCACCTCGCTGAGAGGACGCATCCAGTTTTCGGTGGAAAATGTGTAGAGGGTGAGATACTCGATGCCCAACTCGCGAGCGGACTCGGTGATGCGCCGAACGGCTTTGCGGCCCTCGCGGTGGCCCATGATACGGGGCAAGGCCCGCTTTTTGGCCCAACGCCCGTTGCCGTCCATGATGATGGCTACGTGTCGCGGGAGATTCCCCTGCTCGAGAACCCCCTCCTTGAGGCTCGACGCATTGCTCATGGCGTCCTCAGACTTCCATGATCTCCTGGACCTTGGAGTCCAGGCTTTTGTCCACTTCCTCCACGAAACGATCGGTGAGTTTCTGAATCTTGTCCGAGACGAGCTTCAGATCGTCTTCGGTAATGTCTTTGCCCTTCTGGGCCTTCTTCGCGTCCTCGATGCCGCTGCGGCGAATATTGCGAATGGCCACGCGGCCTTCTTCGGCGAGCACCTTCACACGCTTGACCAGATCCTTGCGCGTTTCTTCGGTGAGCGGCGGAATGGGAATGCGGATGATGTTCCCGTCACTGGCCGGGTTCAGGCCGAGATCGCTGGCTTGGATAGCCTTGACGATTTCCTGCACCATGGGCTTTTCCCAGGGCGAAATGGTGATGAGGCGCGGCTCGGGCGTGGCCAGTCCCGCCACCTGGTTCAGAGGCGTGGCGGTGCCGTAATAGTCCACGCGGATACCGTCGAGGATGGCTGCATTGGCGCGTCCCGCGCGAATGCGAGTGAAATCGGTCTGTGTCGCCTGATGGGTTTTCACCATGCGTGCTTCCACATCCTTGAGCAGCTCGTCGATCATCCTGGGCCTCCTTATGTCAGCAGGGTGCCCAAGGGCTCCCCGCTCAGAATGCGTTTCAAGTTGCCGGGCGTCGAGAAGTCGAAAACCCTCACGGGCAGACCGCCGTCGCGGCAAAGCGCCATGGCCGTAGCATCCATGACTTTCAGATCTTTGGCCAGAGCTTCGTCATAGCTCAGGGTATCATATCGGGTGGCGGTGGGGTCAAGCTTAGGGTCGCTGGCGTAGACGCCATCCACCTTGGTTCCCTTGAGCAGTGCTTCAGCCTTCAGTTCCAAGGCGCGCAAGGCGGCCGTGGTATCGGTGGAAAAGAAAGGACTTCCGATACCGCCGGAGGCCAAAACCAGCTCTCCACGATCCAGGGCGGCCCGGGCCGCTTCCACGCTATAGGGCTCGGCCAAGGGGCTCATGGACGTGGCGCTAAATACCCTTGTAGAAAAACCCCGGGAGGCGAGGGCCGCTCCCAGGGCTGATGCATTAACGATGGTGGCCAGCATTCCCAGTCGATCTGCGGCCACACGATCCAGCTGAAGGTCGGCAGCATCACGTCCGCGGAAGATGTTGCCTCCGCCGAGCACCAGAGCGATCTGAGTGCCCGATTCGAGCACCGGCCTCAACTCTTCGCAGAGATTCGTCACCTTCAGAAAATCGACGCCTTGTTTTCCCTCTCCGGAGAGAGTTTCACCGCTCAGCTTCAGAACGACACGCTGATATTGGGACGAAGGCATGATCTCCTTGGGGTCCTCGACCTGCTAGAGTTCGTCTCCAAGCTGGAAACGGACGAAACGACGGATTCCCATGTTCTCACCCAGGGAACCGATGGTCGTATCGACCAGATCCTTCACCGTCATGTTGGGATCTTTCACGAAGGCCTGCTCCAGGAGGCAAACCTCTTTGTAGTACTTACCAACGCGACCCTCGACGATTTTCTCGGCGATGTTATCGGGCTTGCCGGATTCAATGGCCTGCTGCTTGGCGATCTCACGCTCTCTATCCACGAGTGCGGGATCAAGACCGTCCTTGTCCAAGGCCAATGGACTGGCGGCAGCCACGTGCATGGCCACGTCCTTGCAGAAAGTCTGGAATTCATCGGTGCGTGCCACGAAGTCGGTCTCACATGAGATCTCCACCAAAACACCGACCTTGCCGCCGGGATGGATGTAGGAGTAGACCAGACCCTCGTTGGTTGCGCGGCCGGCCTTCTTCTTGGCAGCGGCCAAACCCTTGGTACGCAGGTAGTCGATGGCCTTTTCCATGTCGCCCTCGGCCTCGGCCAGGGCGGTTTTGCAGTCCATCATACCCGCTCCGGTTTTATCCCGGAGTTCCTTCACAATCTTTGCGTCCACGCTCATGGCGTCTCCTTCTAAGCGCTAGCGAATTAGGTAGGTTGATTAGGCGTCGAGAGCCGGCTTCTTTTCGGCCTTTTTGGCCTCGCCCCCATCGGGCTTCGCGGCTTTCTCTTCCGCAGTAGCGGCCTTGGCCTTCTCAGCCGCGGCTTTCTGCTTCTCCGCCTTTTCCTTCTCGGCCTTGGCTACCTCAATGGCGGCCTTTTCCTTCATCATCGAGCGACCTTCTTCAACAGCCTCGGAGACCATTTTGGTGAAGAGCTTGATGGAGCGGATGGCGTCGTCGTTAGCGGCGATGGGATAGTCCACGGGATCCGGATCGCAATTCGTATCGACCAGGGCGACGACGGGAACGCCGAGCACCTTGGCTTCCTTGATGGCGATGTCACTGATCTGCGTGTCGACCACGAAGATGAGCCCGGGGCGCTTATCCATTTTGCGGATTCCGCCGAGCATGCGCTGGAGTCGGGCGCGCTTCTTGGTAAGCTGCATCCGCTCCTTCTTGCTGAACTGGTCGATGGTGCCGTCCTTCTCCCAGTTCTCAATCTCTTCGAGACGATCCAGGCTCTTGCGGACGGTCTGGAAGTTGGTGAGCAAGCCACCCAGCCAACGCTCAACCACGTAGTGCTGGTCGCAACGCTCGGCCTCTTCCTGAATGATATCGATGGCCTGCTTCTTGGGCCCCACGAATAGCACGGGAGCGCCGGTGGCCGCGACCTGGCGGATAGCCTCGTAGGCTACCTGCGCCTGGCGCATGCTCTGCTGCAGATCGATGATGTAGATGCCGTTTTTCTCGGCGAAGATGAAGGGCTTCATCTTCGGGTTCCAGCGACGGGTCTGATGCCCGAAGTGGACTCCTGCTTCCAGCATATCTTTAATGCTGATATTGAAGTTCACGCTTCCTCCTGCGGGTTATTTTCCTCCGACGACTTCTACCCAGGACATCCTCCCATGAGGGAGACCCGGCCCCGGTCCACCGTCGTGTGACGTTCTTCGGTCTAACGCTTCGAGAACTGGAAGCGCTTACGAGCTCCGGGCTGACCATACTTCTTGCGTTCCTTCATACGGGGATCGCGGGTCAGGCAGCCGGTGCCGCGCAGCGTCTTCTTAAGCTCCTCGTCCATTTCCACCAAGGCTCGGGATATTCCCAGACGCACAGCGCCGGCCTGTCCACCCTTACCGCCCCCGTCAACGCGGGCAGCGACGTCGATCTTGTCCATCATATCGACGTACTCGAGGGGCTGACGCACCTCGATGATGATGTTGCGGCGGCCGAAGTAATCGTCTAGGGCCAAGCCATTGACCGTCTGCTTACCGGTGCCGCGTGTGATCCTCACACGAGCAACCGATTCTTTGCGACGACCGGTGGCGTTCCAGATTTCGGACATCGATCAATTCTCCTTGATTTCCGCTAGCCTTCGATTTCGAGAGGCTGGGGCTTCTGAGCGCCATGGGGATGGCTGGGACCGGCGTATACACGCAGGTTCTTGGCCAGGCTTCTTCCCAGGCGGTTTTTCGGCAACATGCCGCGGACGGCGTGGGTGATCACTTCGGTGGGCTTCTTGGCCAGCATCACTGCAAGCGTGGTGACCTTGAGACCGCTCTGATAGCCGGAGTAGTTGGAGTAAGTCTTCTTCTCCAACTTACGGCCAGTCACGTGAACCTTTTCAGCATTCACGACAATGACATGATCTCCCAGATTCAGGTGGGGCGTAAAATCGGGGCGATGCTTGCCACGAATAATATGCGCCACCTTCGACGAGAGCCGCCCGAGAGTGAGGCCCTCGGCATCCACGATGTACCAAGTCTCCTGGATGTCCCCAGCCTTCACGACATGGGTTTTCATTCTCGCCTCCATGAGGGAATCCCGTACTTCCCCCTTTACGGACATAGGGCCCGTTAGGACGGGAGCACGGGTTTTGAAACACAGTGAACGGCCAATCTAGCAAAGGCTTATAGCGCTGTCAAGGCGGCCCCAGGGCCTTTTCTAGGCCTGGGGTAGAGCAAGCTCCGCCAAGGGTCTAAACTCGTCAATACCCGAGCTTTGGCCCAGAAAGCGAAGGCTCGCAATGACATCCTCCACACTGCGGTTCTCCAATGTCCACTCCAGGGGACGATTTTGCACCCCTACCCACTCGAAAAGATCGCCCCAGGGGAAGCTCCCCCGGCCCAGTGCCAGGTGTTCGTCATACTGGCCGGCATTATCGTGGATATGAATGGACTGCAAACGTGGCGCCAGAGCATTCATCCAGTCGCCGAGGCCCACTTCGGAAAATGCGTTGAAATGGCCCGTGTCGAAGAGAAAACCGAAGCGCTCGGGCGCGAGACGGGCAAGCAGATCCACCAGAAGCGAGGGATCCAGGTCGAAGATGTTTTCCAGCAGGAAAACCGCCTCGGCGGCTTCCAGGGACGGAACCATGGAGTTCCAGAAAGCTTCGGCCCGGTCCAGCCAGGCTTCCCGGTCCAGAACGTCACCCCGAGGATCCCAGGCGGGATGTACCACCAGATGCTTCACGCCAAAGAGGGGAGCCAGATCCAGTGTACTTTGCAGACGCCGGCGAACCAGGTCTACCGCTTCGGGATCGTGACCGGCCGGGTACAAATTGCGAAAGGGCGCATGGAAGCGGCAGGGAATTTTGCGCTCGCTAAGCTCGGCGGCAATGTCCTCCAGCTCAGCACGAAACTCGGGCGCCAGCACCTCGTGATCCACGAGCAGCTCGATCCCCACGGGTATGGCCAGCACCGCCTCCCGATACTTGGCGTACATACTCAGCGGCAAATGTATGAAGATCTTGTTCATTTCGCGGCTCGTAAGGACATGTGAAAGGGGAGGGCAGAACCCTCCCCAAGTGACATGTGAAGCTGGAGCGAGGGGAGGGTACTGCCCTCCCCTCTCGCATTACTTCAAGAGCACCATCTTGTTGGACAAGACTTCATCCGGAGTGATCAGACTGTAATAGTACAGACCGCTCGCAGCAGTCTCACCATTGTCGGTCCGGCCATCCCAGACGACGGAGTGCTCGCCCTCGCCCATCAGACCATCCTGAAGCAGCGCGACACGACGTCCGTCCACGCCTATGACTTCAAGACGCACCTGCTTCTCGCGATCAATACGGAAGCTGATCTTGGTGCTCGGGTTGAAGGGGTTGGGGAAATTCTGACCCAGCATGACCGAAGCGCCAACAGGCAGCACGTCGGTGGGCGGGTTATCGAATACGATGACGATGTCAGAGTCATCACGAGGATAGACCTTGAATTCGTCATAGGTGTAACGCAGGACACCCGAGAGATCGATGATGTCGCCGATCACGGGGTTGTAATTGTACTCACTCACTTCGCCGTTCTCGCCGACCTTGAGGGAATCGCCGCGCGGATAGTAGACCCACCACTCTCCGTAGCTTTCCCAGGTGGGGAAGGTGGCGACAGTGACGTCGTCAACCATGACCAACTGGCATTCGTAGAGCTCCATGTCCACACCGGAGATTCCGATGACCGGAGGAGCCGGGGGCGTGTTGCCCGAGGAAACCAGTTCCGAGTAGTAGAAGGGATAGGTGATCGAAGTCATCCCGTAGTACTCGCTCAGGAAATCGCCGATGATGTAGAGGTCGCCTATTTCCAGGTCATCGATGATGGCCGGACAGTAGACTTCGATGCCGGAGTAGTCGCCGCCGGCTTCATCGGTGAAGTAAGCGCGGTTTTCCAGTTTCGCAGAAAGTACGCCCTTGAAGGTGACGACCTGCTGATCGAGCAGGCTGTTGCCGTCAACGCCGGGAGAGTTCACGAAGGCGACCGTGTTGATGCCGCCCCAGAAGCTCACGTCCTGCGGAGTCATGGGAATGCCCGTGGTGTTCTGCACATCGAAGACCGTAAGGGTCATGTACAGCTGAGTGGGCATATTGGCGGTCAGGGTCAGGTGCACCAGGGTGGGATCCGTGGCATCCAGGACGGCCGTGCTCACGAGCCCGGCATCCAGGAAGTAGTTCCAGGGATTCTCCGCGGTGGTCTGATCCACTTCACGGTCGAAACGCACGTCGATGGTGGCGTCGCCCGTGCAGACCGCATAGTCCAGGTTCGGCGCGGGCTCGGCACCCACGAAGACCAGGTCATAGTTGCCACGAGGCTCGATCTTGAAGAAGCCGTAACCGAAACGCAGGGTTCCGGTGGCGCTCTCCATCATCTGGCCGGGCATAGGCTGGCCATAGTCGAACTGATCATCGAAGCGGGCGGTGTCGTTCTCGGCATAGCCGAACTCAAGTCCCCACCACTCGCCGTAGCCGAGATCATCGGGAAGCGGATCCAGGTTGAGCACCTGAACGAGCATGGCTTCCCACTTTTCGGCCTCGAGAGGATTCTCCACCTTGACCTGAACGGCACGAACCACTTCAGGATCGGGGCTGGTGCCGAATCCCACGTACTCGTCGCCGCCCATGACGGTCATATCGATTTCCGAGTAATCGAAGTACTCGTAGTATTCGCCTTCGACGTTGACGATGTCGCCAATGATTTCAGTCGGCGGATCGCCGCTGCCGGTGTAAATCCACATACCGGCGTAGGGACCGCCGGCCTGTTCCTGGGCATAGTAGCCGTAATCGGCTACTGCCGTGATTATGAGTGCCTCAACGCGGACGAAGGTGTTCTGGGGCACCAGTCCGGTATTGATGTCATAGCAAGTCGTCAGCAACTGAGCTGAAACAGGCAGCGACACCATGAGAAGAAGCATGAGAGAGAGAAGTTTCTTCATCGGTATCCCCCGAAAGGTTGAAATCTCTACTGTTGTTACCCCGATGGATGGGCTTGAAGCCCTCTTCCCTTAACCCCGGGATCGGGACCCTATTCCCCGGGTCAGGGCAGAAGCTCGAAATGCTGAAGGAAGCTTTCCGCTTCACCCAGCGCGTTGCCATATCCAAATGCCAGGCTAAGAGGGAAGGTGAGCAGCACCATCTCTCCGTCCTGGTCGAAGTATCGCCGCAATCCGACAACACCGTCACCCAGGGTTTGAGGATAAGTATCCACCGCGCCATTGACGCTGTAGAGACTCTCCAGGGTTCCAGCCCCGAGAGCATCCTCATTGGGCAGCATGAGGTCGATGCCGGTGAGGGCCGTCATGTTCCTCAAAGTTTCCGTGCCTATCTCAGGATATCCCACAATTTCGCGGCCCGGGAAGAGCCTGAAATTCGAGGACTCGTGATTCTCCGTACTGACGCTGTGGTGTCTAAACTCATCGAGTAAAAGCACCTCATCGTCGAAATCCTCGGAGAAGCTGGCACCACTGTAATTCTCGGGTCCGGGGGGTTCACCCGGCTCCACCTGATCGCGAACGCTGGCTCCTACTAGGTTCCATCCTGTGATCAGAACCTTGCCTCCCCCTTCCAGATACGCCAAGAGCGCCTCCTCGGCCTCTTGAATCTCAGGAGTGGGTACACTTGTAAACAGCTCATCATTTGCGAATCCGGCGTCACCATTATACCACACCACGGCTCTGAATATGGAGAAGATGTTGTAAAGGACTTCGGGCTGTCCCAGGCCGCCGAATTCGTCAAAATCGTGCACATAGATCTTTTCAGGCGAAAAAAGGCCCGCCACGTCGGTTTTCCAGTAGCTGTCCGCGGTGATTTCGGCGGTGGTTCCCGAATCGCAGGAGTCCAGAATGAGCAATTCCACCTCGCTGATGTCCTTCACCACGGCCTCGCCGCGCAGCACATTGCTCTTGGCCCCTGCCCTATCCACCGCCTGTAGATGGAACTCCCGATTAATCCCCACCCCTTCGCCGAAGTGCTCGGGCATGAGGGTGAACAGCGTGTCGGCGCCGGGAATGCTGATGTAGTCCTCGGGGTCCTCGAACCAGAAACGCACTTCCTCGATGAGAGCGCCGAGCCCTTCATCGTCGTCGGGGTCCTCCACTTTGAACTTCAGACTGTAGACCGGCAGAATCTCTTCGGGCAGGGTGATGAGCGTGTCGAGGTCTTCACCACGCTGATAGAGGATACTCGGCGGACTGTTGAAGACGGGAAGTTCGACGAAGGCAGGGCTGGGGTCGGCCAAGCCTTCCCAGTCTACTGCGCGAACCTGGAAGGAGTGAGTGGCGTCGGTCTCGGGCACGGGTAGGAAGAAACTGTCGCTCTCCCAAGTTACGAAGGGTTCCACACGCCCCACCCAAGTGGTATCGAAGTCGCCGGCTGCCACGGCCGGATCGAGGGTCCACTTGTATTCGTAGCGCGCAACTTCGCCGTCCTGATCTTCACCGTGCCAATGGAGAACCTGCAGGTAGTGCGTGGGATCCACATTGACGCTGCTGTCCACCATGAGCGAAGTCTGCGGCGGAAGGTTCTCTTTGAATTCGGTGACCTCTGTGCATGCGCCAAAAAGCAACGCCGCCAGAAGAATGATCCAAATGATGTGAGTGCTCTTTTTCATATCAGCCTCACTTGAGCACCAGGAACTTGCCCTGTTGGGCTTCGCCCGTGTCCAGGTCTTTCACCGAAAACATGTAGAGGCCCGTGGAAACGGGCTGTCCGTTATTGCTGCGCAGATCCCAGGCCGCATAGGTGCCGGAGAGAACGGGGGCCTGGCCGTCGGGCGGGAAGACTCCGGCGGCGTTTTCGCCAGCATAAGTGTCCCGGTCGAAATTGAAGTCGTAAACCACATCGCCAGCCAAGGTGTAGATCTGCAGCGTGGCCCGCCTTGGCAATCCTGCGAACCAGACATAGCGGCCGATGGCGCGGTTGCCATCCCATACCGCACTTCCGCGATAGGGATTGGGGAAAACCGTCACGGGGCGTCCCGCTTCCCAGGCCTCGGGTCCAGGCCCGGGAATCACGTAGCGCGCGTTCTGGCTTCGGCCGCTCTCAAGGCTGGCCACCGATCCGGCGCCCTGATCATAACTGGTCACTGCTGCCCAGTATTCGTGTCCGTCGGAAAGATTGTCGAAGGTGTAGGCGTAGGTGTAGGTGACCTGAGTGGAATCGTTCACCCATTCGGTCAGATAATCTTCCTCCGCCAATCGCACATGGGACAATCCTGTGTTGTATCCCACCGAGTCTGTGTGAGTGACCAAAAATGGCGGGTCCGCACCTTCGTTGTACAGGTAGTCCGTGCCGGGCCAGCTTTCTTCGAGTTGGTCGAGCACCGACTGCTCGTCTTCCACATTCCAGGCCGTCACGAGGGAGTCGAGCCATTCCTGCCGGACGGAAAACTCGCCGGTGATCACATTGGCCGCGGGAACCACGGTGAGATCGTAATCCTTGATCAAACCAAAGGCGGCTTCCTCGGCGGATCGGCCCAGGTAGATTCGGTAACCTTCGAAATCGAATCCGCTCTCGGAATCGGTGGATAACTCGGGACTGCCCTCCCAGTAGAGTGTGACCTTACCGGAATTGAGCCTGACCGCCGTCTGGGGCGAGTGCGGCGGCGAGGGCAGCGCGAAATCTTTGTTGTAGGCTTCCTGGGCATAGATGGCGTTGGCAACCAGGTCATCCATGGTATCGCCGCCAAGGAATGCATAGGTCACCACCAGGCGATCGGGTGCTTGACCTTCCAGTGGCGGATTGAATTCCCAGGGCCCGCCGCTGAGCAACATGATGGGACTGTCTTCCAAGGGTAGAATCTCGGTCCAGTCATCGATACCTGGATCGCTGAGCAGCGCGTAGCGCTCCACATCCTGGTCCAAGGCGATGGAACCCGGATCCCAGTTCCACCACTGCCAGGCCACATTCACATCGGTGATCACTTCACCGCCGTCGCCGGGATAGAACTTGGCTCCCATGAACTTGATACCGGCATGCTCGCCGGGGGAGTAACTGAAGTGGTGTTCCGCGCAAAGGTTCAAGGGCTCGTCGCTAACGCCCTGGTACTCAGGCATGGCATCAACCCACTTGAGCTGATGGCGGCGGAACCAACCCGAGGGCGGCCAGTTTTCGTAGTCGTCTTTGTCACCCGTGGTGAGCTCTGCATACATTCCGAAATAGGACTGACTGATGCGACGAGTGGGCGTCAGGGTGTAACGAAACACGATCATGTCGTTGGCGGGCTCGAAGCTCCAGGCGAAGGTTTCCTGGGTAACCAGAAAGCCCGTGGCCGTGTGGAAATCGTCTTCATCCCAATCCACATCGTCGGCGTGGTCGAGGGTGTCCACCATTTCCGTGATGAAGTCCAACTCACTGATGGCGTCGTCGGGATCGTAGTAAGGACTGGTGGGCAAGGTACTGCGCCCACGAATCCAACCGATGTTGCTCTCGGTTTGAGGAATGGCGCCGGGCTCCCACTCGGTGCGGCGAGTGTAGGAACCGTAGTAGCCGTCCTGCACGCCGGTGGTCACCAAGGGATCCAAATTGGTGTTGATGCCGCCCACCCAGATTCCCGCGCGAATGAGGTGGTCGATGGACGAGCCCTTGGGGAAAACCATGGAGGGTACTTCGCGATCTGCAAAGTTGTCGCCAATGAAGCCGTGGTTGGTCAGGCTCATGGCCAGATTGCCGATGTCCTGAACCTTGAAAACGTAATCCACGATGAGACTGTCGCGATCATCCGCCCAGAAGGGACCCAAGGGCGGCATTTCCAGGGGCGTGGGCGAACTGTGATCCCCCTCGGCCGCCATGGTGGGCAGGGCCAGGAGCAGGATCAACATTGCCAACAGCCTTCTACCGCTTCTCATAGTCCAATATCTTTCCGAGCTCGGGGTCAGCCACGTAGAGCTTCCCCTCGTTGACGGTTATTGCCACGGGTTGGGTCAGCGCGGGATTGTCATCCTGTGCGTTGACGCGAACGGCCATATCCATGTTCAGGTCCCAGTCGATGGACCAGATAGCCTTGTTGGCGAGATCGGAAACGACGATGACATCGCCATCACCCGTGATATGCGCGGGCTGGGCGATAAACCCATCGAGATAGGTAAAGACTGCGGGATCCTGGGATCCGGTTTCCGGATCGAGAACCTGCAAGGTGAGCAGAACGTCGTCGAGCAGGAGCAGGAAGCCGTCCGCGAAGGCCAGGTCGCGTACGGTGGCGCCGCCGCCCTGGCTGGTCCAGCTGATCTCGCCGTCGGCCAATATTTCAAAGTCGCCGGCATCGCCTTCGATTTTGTAACGGTAGATGCGATTGGGACCCCGATCGGCCACGAAAATGCGGCTCTCATCGTCGGCCGCGATAGCCACCACATCCTGCCAACCCGGATCAAAGATCTCCATGATCACGCTGAGTTCGCTCAGGAATTCGTTTCCGTCGAAGCCCTTCACCTTGCCGTCGGCCTCATCGAAAACCCAGATGCGTCGATCGAAGTCGAGTCCCTCACAGAGCAAGGTCGGCTCGATGAGATCGGGGAAAAGCTGCCGGCCTTCCAGCACGGCGTCCGCACGACGATAGGCCGGATAGATGCCCAGGCTGTCCGCATCCTGAATCACATAGAAGATTCCCGAGTCGCGCCCCACCACCATGTCGGTGACGCCGGTGACGGTCCAACGGTACTCCAGCGAATAGTCACCCTCGCTGATACCGCCGGTAAAGGGCGTCTGGTCGGGCAGCTCGGGTTTGATCCCGCAACCGACCGCCGCGGCCATGATGGCAAAGAGCAGGATGGTCTTCAGTACTCGCATTAGAAATCCACCCTTAGTCCCCAGCGATGGATGGCTCCGAGATCGCCGCCGTCAGTGAAGGAGTAATCCAGGCCGGCCATGGCGGAACCCATCATGAAGGCTGTACCGAATCCGGCCGAGAGTTTCATCTCATCGGCCATGAAAACGTATCCGCCGCGCAAGGCGAAGACTCCGCCCATGTAAGCCAGCTCCACGCCCGTGTGAATGGTCTCGCGATTATCCGCGGGATGATTCAGTTCGAAGCTGTGGGTCAGCAACCAAGGCCAAGCCTTGAAAGCTTCCCAAGCCATGCCCAAACGGAAGGATGAGGGCGGCGGGAAACCTTCGTACTCCTGATACTTCTCTTCACTGTAGTTCCAGTACTCCCCGGGCGGCTTGAACTCAGGACCGAAGTTCTGAATGGACATGCCGATACGGGTGTTGTGCCATTCGATGTGATAGAGCGTGCCCGCATCCACCAGCCAGGTTTGCACCACGGGCAGATCGATGGAGGATCCCAGGTCTTCGCGCACGTATTTTCCGCTGATACCCAGGATCAGTTTGTCGGTGAGAAATTTCGCGAAGGTTAGTCCCACCACCGTGTCCGAGTAGAGAAATTCGCGGCCGGTGCCGTAAGGTTGGTACTCGGTGGTTTCGGGCATGACCGTGGACAAGTTGCCGAGGGTCAGGCCCCAGGTGCCGCCGAAGTATCCGCCGGGCAGTCCCACCGCCGCGCTTACATATTGAATGTCCGCCGGCCAGGCCACATAGCCCATGGAGGATTGCCGGTTGGCGAGCAGGCCCATGCCAGCAGGATTGTACCAAGCGGCCGTGGCATCCGATGCAATGGCCACCCAGGCGCCGCCCATGGCCTCGGCCCGGGGGCTGACACCGATTTTCAGGAAGGTTCCGCTGCTGGTTGCCACGCGAAGGGCGCCCAGTTCCATGCGCGCGCTGACCGGTGCGGCGAGAATTAACAGTGCCAGAGTGACGATGATAACATTGCGAAAGCGCATTAGAAGTTCACCCCCACACTCAGCCTGAAGCGGCGGGGATTACCGTTGCGCGAGGGATCGAGCAGGGACAGGTATCGCGAAAGCCTTGCGTCGGGATCGGTGAACTCCACCGAATAGGAGCCCACACCGTCTTCGTAGGGTTCGCCGGTAACCGGGTCTACGCTCTTGGGCCGGTCCCAGTTGAAAACGTTCCAACCCTGAAGCGTTATATCAATGCGGGTATCTCCCCACATGATCCACTTCTGAACTTTCAGATTCAGGTTCTGTTCGACAGGACCATTGCGCGAGTAGTCTTCGCCGATGGGCACGCCCAAAAGATCGCTGGGCGTGTAGGCGCGACCGCTGGACAGCATGTAATAGAGGTTGAAACCCCAGTGCCCCGGCGTGGGAATTCCCAAAATGGTCGGACCCTGAGGATCGCGGGAGCGGTAGTCGAAAGTGGCCGTGAGGCGATGGGGTTTGTTCCACCACAGGAAGCCTTCCTGCACTTCCACCTCGCCCGTGGCACCACCGATGTAAAGCTCGCGAAGCGCGTCGGGATCGCTGCTCTTACCCGTGGCGATGGAATAGGTGTAGCTGAGGCTGCCCGAAGCATAGCGCCCGCGACGCTTGCGCAGGCTGAACTCCACACCGCGGCTACGACTGTAGTCGGCGTTTCTATAGAGGAAGTAGGTGGCTTCCTTACTTCCGCCTTCGGGATCGAAGTACTGCACGGTAAATCGATCACTGGTCGGGTAGTTGAAAATGTCCTTCACGAACACCGTCAAGTCGCCCGCCACGTTCTCGGTAAAGGTGTGGCTGGCGCCCAGCTCGTACTGAATGGTGATCTGCGGATCCAGGTTGATGTTGCCCAGATTGCCGAAGAGATCCTCCACGCCGCTGGCCACATGCGCATAGACATAGTAGTAGGTGGGCCACTGACTGAAGTGACCGTAGTTGAAGCGCAGCTTGTCACGATCACTAATGGGATAGCTGATCGCGATGCGCGGGCTCACCGTGTACTTGTAACGATTGCCAAAAAGTTCGTGGGTGTTGTCGAAGTACTGCTGCCCCACTTCTTCCGTGAAGAGGTCGCCGGCGGTTCCATCCAGAGCGCTCTGAGCCGCGTCGGAGGCCAGTTGTCCGGGGAACCAGTAGTCCATGCGAAGTCCCAGGTTGGCCACGAAGCCCTGGTACTCGATGTCATCCTGGGCGAAGAAGTAACCGGTGGTCGGGAAGGCGCGGAAAATGTCTTTGCGTCCCAGGCCGTCGGCGCGGCTGATCCAGGGATCTTGAATATCGATGTTCTGCACCGTTTCGTAGCCGACTTCAAACCCCGCCTTGGCGCTATGATGCGGGTACCACTTCTTCGTGAGGCTGCTCTTCAGCGAGTAGCGCTCCACGAAACGATCCCGGTAGATATTGTTGTCGCCGTTGAGCCTGAAGAAGGGATGGAATTCCCATTCCTCACCGTGGGCCGCATCGGCCCAGGTGTATTCAGGGGGCACATAGTCGGCGAGCAGGTCTTGCAGATCGTCGCGATTGACACCCTGACTGTCTTGGTGCAGCCGGGTGAAGTAACGCGCGGCCTGGACTTCGTAGAAGGCACTGCTGCTCAAGGTGTGGCGATAATGCAGCGTGGTGACGTTCTGATCTTCCACGAAGGCGCTGTAGTGCGACAGGAAGTGGGACCAGTTGTAGGGGTAGCGATTGCTCTGACGCGTGATGTCGCTGATGTCGTGGCGCTCGAAACCCTGGTCGAAACCCAGGAACTTCATGAAGGACAGGCGCAGCTTGTGATTGGGATTGATCTTCCAACTGAGCTTGGCCATGAGGTTCCAGGTGTTGTTCTGACGCGGCGCAAGACTGTTTCCCCACTGAATGGGAATGCCCAGGAAGCTGTCCTCATAGTTGACGTTGAGATTCTCCGGGCCCAAGGGCAGGGTGCGGATGCTGGGGTAGCGCGTGTTGAGGATCTCGCTGGAGAAGTTCACGAAGTAGCTGAGCCACTCGCCGGGGAACCAGCTGCCGCTACCGGGCATGGGACCGCTGAACTGCAGTTTGTAGGTGTCGGAGTAGTAGTGTTCCCAATCGGTGACCACACCGGGCAGGTGATCCATGCCGTACTGCGCATAGCCTGAATAACTGGGACCGCCCTCTTTCAAACTCACGTCGATGACGCCGGCCATGGCATTGCCGTACTCGGCCCGCCAGCCGCCGGTGATGACGTCCATCTTGGAAACGGTTTTGGAATCGATGCCCTTGGCGCTACTCGTCCCGGCCAGTGCGTCTTTCATGGGCACACCGTCGACGAGGATGAGCGCTTCGTCGGCACGGCCGCCGCGAATGTGAATTTCATCGTCTTCCTTGACCACGCCGGGCTGGGCGATCATGACCTCTTCCACATTCTCCACAGGCATCTTGGAGATTTCATCGGAGCTGAGGCTTTTTACGCTGGCGGCCTCGGTCACGTCCACCATGGGCGCTTCACCCCAGGTGGTGATCTGTTCGGTCTTGATGACCGTGGGCTCAAGCTTGAAGTGGAACTCGAGATAGGTGCCGCTGCGAATGCGCACGTTGCTGCGCTCGGCCATCTTGTAGCCCATGTAGGTAGCGCGGAAGACATAGGTGCCGGGCGGGATGTCGCTGATAAGGAAGGTGCCGTCGTCCAGGGTCATGGCGCCGAACTGGGTTCCCAAGATGACCACATTGCCGAAGGGTAGAGGCTGGCCAGTGGATACATCCACGATGCTACCCGCAATGGAACCGCCTTCAGCCGCAAAGGCCGATGCGGAGAGTCCCATGATGATCAAGGCGATAAGGAACGCCCTGGAGAAAATAGGGGGCTGCAAGTCCCCATCCTCCTGTCGTGGAAACGCTTAGTGGGGAGAAGTCGCAAAGTATCACAGGGTATGCAGGGTGTCAACGGGGTGGACGGTTCCCTGTGAAGGAGAGTGCTTCCTTATGGGATCTTCATGGATTTAGCGGATGGGAAAGTCGAATCCGGAGCCCGGATGGCCCAGCAGGCGGCAGGCGGCCAGAACCTGGCCCTGATGGTGATAGTAATGAGTCTGGGTTCGCAGGAAAACGTGGCTGGGTCGGAGATCCGCTTCGTGGCCGCCCCAGGTGCTCACGCGGCGCTCGCTGTTGAGGGCTTCGTCGTCGAGAGATTGCAGGAATTCCTGCGTGGCCTGGAAGACTTTGGCGCGGAAAGCCTCCAAGGACGCCACATCGGGATAGTCGCCCGAGGTATCGGCCGCGTCCACCACACCCTGGAGCACCCCCATCCAATAGTGCTCTGCGCCGATGGCATGATGAATCTGCAGGCGAATGGTCCAATCGCCGAAAGCCTCGAAAGTGCGCTCGGCGTCCTCCGGGCTAAGTTTCGCGCAGTGCTCGATGAGCCCCGACAGGTTTTTGTGAACGCGGCTGTGCATATCGAGTAGGGCTTCGCGGCTGTACATGCTCACTCCTGATTCGAGTCGACAATCTTCATAGTGCTCTGGCGTTTACGATTCACGATGAGCCGCGTCACATCGGGCCGGGAATAGTGCCCCACGGGATCGAAGTTCTGCCGCTCCTCGCGCACTCGTGCGTGATCCAGCTCGGCGATCAGGAGTTTCTCTTCCCCCACCACCGGCTCAAGCAACCACTGTCCGTCGGGCGATGCGATGCAGGACCCGCCATTGGTTATCATTTCAGGAGCTTTCTCCATGATGCGTTCATAATGCGGCGTGGTCTCGGGGACGTCGCTCTTTCGCATAACCGCCGAGGCCGAGATCACGAAGCTTCGCCCTTCCTTTGCCATGTGCCGCGTGATGTCCTCGGTGTTGTGAACGCTGCCGGGCCAGACGGCTACGTGCAGGTCTTCACCCATGCCGTAGAGCGCGGCACGAGGCAGGGGCATCCAGTTTTCCCAGCAGTTGAGGCCACCCGCGGTGAAGGGGCCGAGCTTGTGTGTGCGCAAACCGTGGCCATCGCCGGGCGACCAGGTGAGGCGTTCTTCATAGGTGGGCATGAGTTTGCGGTGCACCGAGCCGATGCGCCCCTGCTCGTCGATGTAGACCAGCGCTGCGTAGAGGCTGTGTCCCCCGCGATCGGCGGCCCTTTCCACACAGCCCAGGTAAATGGCCATGCCGCGGGCGGCAGCAAGTTCGCAGAGAGGCTGCAAATGCCCCGCTTCGACCTGCACAGCCTGACTCACATAGTGGGCGTGGATCTCTTTTTGTATCTTCGAGTTAAACTGCGCACCTTCAGTGATTTCAATCCAAAATGGATATCCGGGCAGCAGTGCCTCGCTGAAGACTACGAGCTTAGCCTCGGCGTCTGCAGCCTGAGTTGCGTAGTCGAGAATCTTGGCCAGGCTTGCATCTCGATCGAGCCAGACCGGCGCAATCTGGGCGATGGCCACTTTTAGTTTGTCGGAATTCATCACAACTCCAGAGTGCCGCACTCGTTCAAACTCGAATGGGGTGGACCAGGCAGCTAGTGAAATTGCTCCAGCTTGTCGGCCACGTCCATGATCAGGCTGGCGGTAACCTGGTCGCGATCGACCATACCCACGAAGTGCATGTTCGAATCGACCACGGGTAGGGTACCCGACTTCAACTCTTCCATCCTGGCCAGCACACCCCGTTTGTTCGCCCCTACATCCACAGCGTTCACACCTGGAATGTAGCCCGGCAATTCCATGAGCCCCTGCCGGGAGTCCTGTGTAGGATCATTGAGATCGTTCGCGAAATCATCATAGGGCCTACCGCCCTTGTTTTGGAAGTAGAGAAGCAGGTCCTTGGCCGAGTACACGCCGAAGAGAGTTCCATCGGGTTCATGAATGACTGCGTAGCGCAGGAAGGAATGCGCCCCAAGGGATTCGAAGTAAGTCCGGATGGCGGGCCCCCAATACCCTCCATGTCCCAGTTGAAATTCAAGAGCCTCAACCTTGTTCTTGATGAGCTCGGGAATCTTCTCCACACCCTCCTTCTGATGTAACTCCACGGTTTCGACCACATCTTCGATGCTCGATGCGGTGCGAAGAGTTACCTGCGACTCGATGGGAACCTCGGCCGCCTGAACGAAGGCCTGAGCCGTTTCTACCTCCACACCCCCAACCGTCATCTTCTTGATTTTGCCCGTCGCGAAGAGCCAGAAAAAGAGCGGAATGAGAACGAGGGTTATGTCGATCATCTTGATCTCGTACTTGCCACCCGATTTGACGCGCACGAGAAGAGACACGAAGAGCAACAAGCCTCCGAAGATGACAAGTAGACCTACCGGAATAGCGCTCATGATTCAGCTCCTTGTGCATTGATTAAGGCTGCATCGAGCAATCTAGCCCAAGGCTCATAAATGTAAATGTTTAAAGGAGAGCTTGTGATTCCACACAAGAAGATCGTAATAGCACTATTTATCCTGCTGAGAAGATTTTAGCATGCGCGTGAGCAGTTCCACCGGCAGCCCCATCACGTTGAAATAGCAGCCTTCGATACGCGTGACGAATTGCCCGGCCAGACCCTGAATGCCGTAGGCGCCGGCCTTGTCCATGGGTTCGCCGCTGGTCACGTAGGCCTCGATTTCAGCCGTACTGATCTCGCGAAACTGTACCCGGGTAGAACTGTGCTCGATAGTTTCGCCCTCTCCCACCAGGGCCAGAGCCGTGACCACTTGATGTTCGCGCCCGGATAGTTCCGCGAGCATGCGCGCGGCGTCGGCCTCGTCCTGCGGCTTACCGAGAATGCGCTCGTCCAGGATCACCACCGTGTCCGCGCCGAGCACGAGCTTGCCGGGATACCGCAGGGCCACATCGCGTGCCTTGCCCAGGGCATTGGCGCAGGCGGCCGCAATAGGATCATCCGCCTCATTGCTTTCCACGAAGTCGCTGGTATCGAAAGGGATTTTGAATCTCAGGCGGGATAGCAGTTCACGGCGACGCGGGCTGGCCGATGCGAGGACGAGTCGAGCTTGAAGCTCCTTCGAAATGAAGGGATTCAATCGCCCGCCTCCCGCTCGAGTATCAGAGTCACCGGCCCGTCGTTGATGAGCTCCACATCCATCTTGGCCTGGAAGACGCCGCCGGCTACCTGGGCGTGGCTGGCGCGCAGCTTTTCCATGAATTCATCGTAGAGCTGCGCGGCCTGTTCTGCGGGTGCAGAGGCCACAAAGCTGGGGCGACGCCCCTTCCGACAATTTCCGTAGAGCGTGAATTGGCTGATGGCCAAGACACCGCCACCGGTGTCGCGCAGGGAACGATTCATGAGGCCGTCTTCGTCATTGAAAACCCGCAGGTCCAGGCACTTCTCGGTCATCCATTCGAGAGTCTTTGTGTCGTCGCTTTCGCGAAAGGCGCAGAGCAGCATGAGCCCTGGGCCGATTTCGCCGACGACTTCGCCGTCCACACGCACGCGCGCCTCGCTGACTCTTTGCAGCACCACCCTCATACGCGTTCCACCTGCCGCACGCCGCTCACCCTGCGCACATCGCGGATAATTTTCTCAAGTTGCTTCAGGTCTCGAATTTCGATGGTCACCTGCACCAGCGCGCTCAAATCTTTCTCTTCACGCCGGAAGCTGCCGCCTTGGATGCCCACATCGCTTTTGGAAATCTGACCCGTGATATCGGCCAGCAGGTTTTTTCGATCATCTCCGTGAATCTGAATGGACACCAGGAATTTCTCATCCTCCCCCGCATCCCAATCCACTCGCATGCGCCGCTCTTCGGCAATGCGATCACCGACGATGTTCACACAGTCCTGTCGATGGATGCTCACGCCGCGGCCACGAGTAATCACGCCCACGATCCGATCCCCCGGCACCGGCCGGCAACAACCCGCGAAGTGAATGAGCATGTTCCCGTGCCCCTCCACTCGCACACCCTTTTGCCGGCGCCCACCCAGGCTGGTGGCCAGCTGCGTGAGTTTCTGGGCCGATTCGATGATGCCGCTTTTTTTATCTTCCGGCGGATGCACACGATGAAAAACCTGAAGGGCCGATACCGACCCGCGCCCCACACCTTGCACGAGTCGATCCACGCTATCCATGCCGAAGGCTTCAGCCGCTACTTTGAGCGTCGCCTCGTCGGGCATGGATTGACGGTTACGCTTGAATTCCCGTTCGAGAAGTTCATGACCCAGCGATTCGCTCTGCTCGCTTTCCTGCTCGCGAATGCTCTTGCGAATACGCGACTGGGCCTTACTGGTTTTCACGAATGACAGCCAGTCGCGGCTGGGCCGGGCATCGTTGCGCGTCACGATTTCCACAACTTCGCCGCTGGTCAGAGGCCGACGTAGAGGCACCATCTTGCTGTCTACGCGTGCGCCGATGCAACGATCGCCCACACCCGTGTGAATGCTGTAGGCGAAATCCACGGGCGTTGCACCCACGGGAAGAATGTGCAGATCGCCGCGAGGCGTGAAGGCGAAAATGCCTTCCTGGAAAAGGCTCACCTTCAGTTCTTCCATGAACTCCGAAGGATCTTCACTCCACTCGCCTTCTTCCAAGTCCTGAATGAAGGTGCGCAGGAAATCCAATTCCCGCTCGGCTTCGCCACCGGGCACGGGACTGGGGTTCTCTTCTTCCTTGTAGCGCCAATGAGAGGCCACACCATACTCGGCGATTTCATGCATCTTCTGGGTTCGAATCTGCACTTCGATGGTTCGACCTTCCGCACCCACCAAAGCGGTGTGCAGGCTCTGATAGCCGTTTCGCTTAGGTGTGGCGATGTAATCCTTGAACTTGTTTGGAATGGGAGTGAACAAGGAGTGGATGACTCCTAAAGCGTGATAACAATCTTCCACCGTAGCCGTGATGATGCGGAAGGCCAGCAAATCGAATACTTCACCTTCGCGAAGATTTTGCGAACGCATCTTCCGGTGAATGCTGTGCAGATGCTTGGCGCGCCCCTGAACGGCACAGTCTATGCCGTTCTTGTTCATGGCATCCTGCAGCCGATCGCGCATGCTCACGATGAACTCTTCGCGCGCCTCTCGCTGCATGCCCACCATGGAAGCCACACGTCCGTAGGCCTCGGGGTTCAAATATTTGAAGGCGTGATCCTCGAGCTGCCACTTGATGCGTCCCATGCCCAGTCGATTGGCCAGGGGCGCGTAAATATCCATGGTTTCCCGCGCGATGCGTGTCTGCTTTTCGGGCCGCATGGGTTCCAAGGTGGAAACGTTGTGCAAACGGTCGGCCAGTTTCACGAGCAGGATGCGCACATCGCGGCTCATGTGGAGCAGCAACTTGCGGAAGTTTTCGGCCTGGGCCTTCTCGCGGCTTTCGAAGCGAAGGCCGCTGATTTTACTGACTCCATCCACGAGCAGGGAGACCGTTGGGTTGAACTCCTTGGCCAAAGCTTCGGCGGTCACCGGGCTGTCTTCGATGCTATCGTGAAGTAGAGCGGCCGCAATGGCGTCCGATCCTAGATTCATCTCAGCGCAGGTTCGTGCCACGGCCAGCACATGGCTGAAATAGGGCTCCCCCGAGAGACGCTTCTGATCCCGATGCACTTCCCAGGCTCGCCAATAGGCACGCTCAATAAGCTCCTGGTTGAGCCGGGGATTGCTTCTCAGCGCAAGATCGCGCAGACCCTCCCATTCCCGTCCGGCGACCTCGCGATCGAGCAAATCTCCAGACGGTGTACTCACGATGAAACCTCGTTGGGCAGAAATTCTTCGAGCATGAAGTTGATGCCGTGCTCGCCCGGCGCGCGGCGGAAAGTGTCGCGCCCCAGGCGCACTAGCAATTTTGTTTCCACACCCTTTTCGAAACGCGGTACGAAACGACCCACACCGTTGAAGGCGATGGCCTCGAAGCGCCCACCGGCCTTTGATTCGAAACTCAATTTAAAGTGGCTGCCACGAATCTCCCGGTAGTCCACTGGGGTTACGCTGGGCAGTAAAATAAGCGGCTCAGGATTGGCTTCGCCGAAGGGTCCTAATTTTTCCAAGGCATCCAGAAAAGATCGATCGGCACTTTCGGGTTCCATGGACAGGTCGGCGCTAAGCGGTAAAAGCTCGGGTGGCTCGGGGAGTTCTGCCTGAAGTTTCTCCCGGAAGGCATCGAGACGACCGGGCTTCACGGCCAGGCCCACCGCTCGCTGGTGCCCGCCGTGACGCTCCAATTCCTCTTCCACCCCATCCAGGAGATTTTTCAAGTCGAGGCCTTCCACGCCACGACCCGAACCCTTGGCTCCCCCTTCTTCGTCGATGGAAAGTAAAATCGCCGGCATGCTGAATTCATCGACCATACGCGCGGCGGAAATGCCCACCAGGCCGGGATGCCATCCCTCGCCTGCCAAGACGAGGATGCCGAAACTCTTGCCCGCCTCGCGTGCCCGCTCGACCTGCTCGGTAGCCTGCTCACGCGCCTCAATGGTGAGCTTTGCTTCCATGGTCTGGCGGCGCAGATTGGTGGCATCCAGTTCGCGAGCAAGACGATCGGCCTCGGCCTCGTCGTCGGTGAGAAGAATGTCCAGGGCCAGCTTGGGATCGGCAATGCGTCCGGCTGCATTGAGCCGTGGCGCCATGCGGAAAGCCAGATCGGTGGCGCTGAGTTCCCCAAGACGGATACCCGATCGCGCGGCCAAGGCCTTCCACACAGGATGCCCATCATGGCTACAACCGGGGCGGGCCGTCATGCGCCGGGCGATTTCGCGGAGACCACCGGCCACGATGCAGCGATTTTCCCCCACCAGAGGCATCACGTCGCCCACGGTACCAAGGGCTGCAAAGTCCAGCCAGCACTCGGGCTCGAGTTTGCGTCCCAGCTTGTCGTAGAGGGCATGAGCCACCTTGTAGGCGATGGCGGATCCCGAAAGATCACGATGGGGATACTTGCTGATCGAGCGCTGGGTGCTCACGAAGGCATGGGCCTGAGGTAAATCACCCGCCAAATGATGGTCCGTAATGATGCACTCGACGCCCCGGGCCGCGAACTCGGCGATGAGTTCGCTGTCGGAGGATCCGCAATCCACGCTCACCACCAGGGGAACACCCTTGTCGGCGGCATTTTCCAAGGCGCGGCGGCTGAGGCCGTAGCCATCTTTGTCGCGAAGGGGCGCGAAGGGCCGCGCATCCATTCCCAATCCGCGCAGGGCGCGAACGAGAATGGCGGTGCCAGTGAGACCATCGGCGTCATAGTCGCCATGCACCAGAAGCGACTCGCCTCGCTCCATGGCAAGGATCAGGCGCGCCACGGCTTTTTCCATATCGGGAAGCAACCAGGGATCCACCAGATCGGCGGCGGGGTCGAGGTCGGTGAAACGTCGCCAGGCTTCGGCATCTTGAATGCCGCGCTGCCAGGCCAGCACTGCCACACCTTCGGGCAGGTTTAATTCGGCGGCCAGACGCGCCCTATCCTCGGCATTGGGTTGTTCCCGCAGCCGTATGCCCGGTGGACGCCTTTCGAACACACCATCTCCCTATCGCATTCTTGGCTGACTTAACAAAATGCTCACCACGCTCTGGCGGTTAGCGGCCAGCGGCTAGCGGTTAGCGGATAGCGAAATGGAAGTGAGCCTATAAGCCGGGTTCTGTCCCCCCCGAAGGGATGGATGACCATTTATCTGGGGCCGCCGTTACCGTCGACCTCATGCAGCCTACCCAGGGATCAAACGAGGCGGGCCACCTCTCTCCCTTTATTTGGCCTTGCTCCAGGCGGGGTTTACCCTGCGACCGACGTCACCGCCGGCCCGGTGAGCTCTTACCTCACCCTTTCACCCTTACCGCCCGCCGAAGCGGGAGGCGGTTTGCTTTCTGTGGCACTTTCCGTAGGATCGCTCCTCCTGGACGTTATCCAGCGCCATGCCCTTTGGAGCCCGGACTTTCCTCGACGCGAACGCCGCAGCCATCCAGCTCACTTCCAAAATCGATTATAGGGAGTCTAAGGCTTGATTGGCAAGGGCGTCCGCTCGGGAGTTCTCTCCGCGGGGTATATGGCGGATATTCCAATCACCGAAACCTCGAAGCAGGGTCATGACATCGGCGAAAAGTGGTTTGAGCTTCTCATTCTTCACTTTGTAGCGGCCCAAGACCTGCCGGACCACCAGTTCGCTATCCATGGCGATGTCAATCTTGCCCAGGCCAAGCTGCCCGGCCGACTCCAAGGCGGCTTTGAGCGAGAGATATTCCGCCTGATTATTGGTTAGGGTGCCCAAGGCACGACCCTCGGCGGCGATTTCCACCTCATCCAGAATGATCGTGAAGCCCAGAGAGGCCGGGCCCGGGTTCCCCCGGCTGGCACCATCACAGAAAATCTGAGCCCGCCCCTTGGCAGCGGACTTCTTGATGGGCGCTGGAGCCTTTTTCGGCATGGAGGCCGCCAGCCTTTCGCCCAGAGCCTTGCAGTCCGCGTCAGTCAGTCCAGCTTCGGCAAGCGGCTTCTTGGACGCACCGCGTTTTTTCAGCAATTGAACGAGTGCTTCCATCCTTTCGGGCTTCACGCTTCCACCCCGATGAGCAAACGTCCACAACCCTGGCAGGAACCTAGCTCGCCACCTTCCTGGATATCCACCGCACGTTGAGGCGTGAGCCGCGCTCCGCATCCCATGCAGGCTCCCTCGCCCACTGCGGCGATGCTTGTGTAGCCAAGGCCCTTGAAGATGCTCATGTAACGCCTGCGTAGTCCCAGATCGAGTTCGCTAAGGAATCGTTCGCGCTGCTCGGCCATGCGGTCGCGGTCGGAGGAATACTCGTCGTTTTCTTTTCTGAGATTGGCGCTTTCGCGTTCCAGTTCGATCTTTCTGGCCGCAACGCTTTGCTGACGCAGCTGGACTTCGCGCTCGCTGCTTTCGAGGATCTCCATGTTCTCGAGGATCTCCAGTTCCAGAGCTTCGAGATTGGCTTCGAAGTTCCCCGTTTCCCGCTGCAGGATCTCGGCGGCGTGAACGGGCATCAGTTCCTTCATCTTTTCTTTGCCCCGACGAATTCGCTCACGAATGTCGTCGCCCTCACGCTCCATCTTGCGAATGAGCTTGCCCAATTCCTCCAACTCTTCCCGTCGACGTTTCTCGTCCTCGACGAGTTTTTTTTCCTCGAGGGCGATCTCATCGAGTGAGCCGGGGGTTTGGGCCATTTTGCGTTCAATGCGCAAGAGTGCCTGATCCAGGTAGTAGAGCTGAGAGAGCGGATGGGTCATTTTTTCCAGAGGGATCCTCCTACAATTGCCAATAGGGCGAGGCGGTGGGCCCACCAGGACTCGAACCTGGGACCAAACGATTATGAGTCGTTTGCTCTAACCAACTGAGCTATGGGCCCATCCCTCGAAACTAGAGCGGGCAAGGGGCCTAAGTCAAGATCATAGCTCTAGTTGAGCAGATCGGGGCCCCAATCTTCCTCATCGTGGCAATCGGAGCAAACCGGAGTCGCCTGGAATCCCAGATCGGGATGGCAATCGCCGCATTCCATGCCCTCATGGTCCTCGCCGAGATCAACGCCGATCTTGGAGGCGTGGTCAAAGCTGTCGGTGTCGCCCCAACCGGAGCTATGGCAGCCCTGGCAGTCACGAGCCAGGCCGCCGTGGGCATGCTGCTCGCCGTGGCAACTGCGACAACTCACACCGCTATGATAAACCTTGAGGGGGAAACCCGTGTAGGTGTGGCGGAAAATCCGATCAGGCTCCTGGGAGTGGCATGCGCTGCACTGATTTGTGCTATGGCAGTGGCCACAAGTGGAGCGATTCGAGAAGTCGTGCAGTTCCGGCATGACTTCCGTATGCGTGCCCAAATGGCAACTGCTGCAGTCATCCAGCTCATGGCAATCATTACAGCTGATTCCATAGGCGCCGGCGTGGGTTTCATGGTGGAAGGTCACGTAGGGCGCAGGCTCGTGATCGGTCAGGAAGTTCATCACGGGACGCGCTTCACGATGAGGCGATTGCGGAGGCTGTCGTCGCATGCCCAGAGGCTCGCCATTGCCATCGAGAGGTAGATGACAGATTTCACAATCCGTTTCCCCACTCCAATCCTTGTGACAAAACATACACTGGCGATGATAGGCACTTTTCAAATCGATGAGTTCCGAATCACCGATCGCCGCTTCAACTGGATGACAATCGCAGCAACAACCGATCTCGCCCTCGGGATTGTCGTGGTGACAGATCGTGCAGTTATGCCCCCCCATTCCCGACATGGAAGCATGGGCCCCATGATCAAAGGTGACCGCCTCATAGAGATTCACCATGGAGTTGATTATCACTATGTCCGGTGAGTCCATGGTCTCCAGATCGTGCCAGTCGGGTACATGCGTGTCACGACTGCAATCGCGCAAGCATGGATCGGCGGGCTTGGGGTTCTCGCAAAGGTGACAATCCGTGCAGTTTTGCGTTGCCGCCGGAGTCAGAGCGAGCATAAGCAAAGCAAGAGCGATGAGTAGTCGTTGCATTAGCGATTCTCCTCTTCGAGAACCGGCATCACCGGTAGGTAGGTGACGATAAGTCGGTAGCAAAGAACCAGGCCGGCAATTAGCCCAGCCGTGATGGCAATTTCACCCAGGGCCGGCACGTAAGCCCTTTCAGCGTAGGGCGGCCGGTAGGCGACCACGAAAACATTGATGCGATTGAGCATCACTCCAAAGACATAGAGCGCTGCTGCGATAAACAGCCACCGTGGTGACTGACGCACTCGGCGCATACCCATGAGGAATGCCGGCAAGATCAGGCAGGGCAGCATTTCAACCCAAAAGAAGGCCGCCTGATAGCTAGGTTCGAATGCATAGGGCCAGGCGTTGCGCAGGGTGAGATCGCCGATCTTGAATACGGCGTAGAGGGCGATGAAACCTGCGGCAATTTTCGATAGCGGGCCGAGCAGATGCATCTCGAAGGGACGTTTGAATCCACGAGAGGCGATCAGAGATTCGAAGATGATCATGGGAAAGCCCACCGCGATGGCGCTCATGAGAAAGAGCATGGGCATGAGTCGCGTGTACCAAAGCGGATGCATTTTGCTGGGTGCGATGACCATGAGATTGCCAAGACTCGACTGATGCAGAAAGCTGAGCACGACTCCGGCGATGATGAACAGGAAGAGGAACTTGGCCAGGACCGAGTCGATCCAGCCAAGGAATTTTCCGCCGATTCCCTTTTCCTTGAGCCGCTCGAAGACGATGGGCGCAAACTCAACATAAAGCACAGTGAGATAGCACATCACGCAGATGCCCACCTCGAAGAGCACGGAATTGCCCTGCCACATGGAGGGCATCATGGGATGCCAAATGGCCCAATAACGACCCAGGTCGGCCAGCAGACCGAGAGCCACAAAAGTGTAGCCCAAGGCCGCCGTGAGCAGCGCGGGGCGCAGCAGATGATGGAATCGCTTCTGCCCGAAAATTTCCACCAGGGCGGCCGAAGTGAATCCGCCGGCGGCCAGGGCGACGCCCGTGGCCACGTCGAATCCGATCCATAGACCCCAGGGATACTGATCGTTCAGGTTGGTCACACTGCCGATGCCGAAAATGAATCGCTTGGTGGCGAAGAACAAACCGAAAGCGATGATGGCCAAGTTGATCCACATGCCGGGAGTGCGCAGGGGATAGAAAAGGGGACGAGAGCCATGCTCACTCATCTTCGTCACCTCCATTTCGATTCACCATCATGGCTCCCCCAAGGAAGGCGTAAAGCGCCAGGGGTGGAACCCAGTTCTTGAAGATGCCGTGCTGGACCACTTCCGTCAGTTGCGGCGGTGCCTGATCAGGCAAGTCGGGCAGGCCGTGTTCGACCATGCTGCCACCAGCGAGATAGAGCCAGGAAGTTCCCCCAACCGTGTGCTCGCCATAGACCTCGGGATAGTAGCGCTCCGGATGCTTTTCGATACGGGAGTGGGCGTAGTGAATTAGATCCTCCCGCTTCCCGAATCGCAGCGCTCCCTCGGGACAGATTTCCACACAGGCGGGACGCTCTCCCAACTTCAATTTCTGGTCGAAGCAGAATGTGCATTTCATGACGCGCGGCGCGAGGGCGTCATCGTATTCGTAGGTGGGGATCTGGAAGGGACAGGCCACCATGCAGTAGCGGCAACCGATGCACTTGTCCGCGTCGTAGCTCACAGGTCCCTCGGAGTGCTTCTCAAGGGCACCCACGATACAGGCCGAAACACAGGCCGGATCCAGGCAGTGCATGCACTGGACCTTCACGAAACAGTCCCGCGAACCGACGGTGCAGGCCTCGTAGCCATTCACGACGGTGAAGTTCTTGGGATCGGGCCGGCGGGTCTCATCGATCTTGATGGCGTTCTCGAAGTCCGACATCTGGGCGCCGCCCAGTTCGTTGGACTCGTGACATGCCCACTCGCACTTACGACATCCCACGCAATAGCTCGCATCCACCAAGACACCCCAGGCGTCTGGGTTGCTTTCGCGGGCTGCGGAGCTGGAGTTGCTGGTCTCTGGAATGAGTCCGGCCATGGCGCCGATGCCGAGGGACTTTAGGAAGTGGCGACGATTGAGCATATCCCCCTCCTTATATCTTGATTCTGTCCACGTCTGTATCGTTAAGATCTTTGTTTCGGAAACATGCATAAACTAGGTTAGCGATCGTTTATCGTCAAGATCCCTGGCTTCAATATTGGGAATTGTTTCACGAATGTAAGTACTGTTAACCTGCCTCACACAAAAAGGGCCCGCCCCTCGGCGAGCCCCTTAAAAGATGCATGATCTAAACTAGAAATTCTCTACATATCCCTTGAGCTTCCGCGCCCGACTGGGGTGCTGAAGCTTGCGGATGGCCTTGGCCTCGATCTGCCTCACGCGCTCACGGGTCACCTTGAAAATGGTGCCCACTTCTTCAAGAGTGCGAGGGGTTCCATCCCCCAGTCCGAAGCGCAGTCGGATGACCTTCTCTTCGCGACGGGTCAAAGTGGAAAGAACATGGGTCAGTCGATCCTCGAGCATGGAATGAGCGGCGGTCTCTGCCGGATTCCGCACGCCGATATCCTCGATGAAATCGCCCAGGTTGCTGTCTTCATCTTCGCCGATGGGTCGGTCGAGGCTCACGGGCTCGATACCCGCGCGCATGACGGCCTTCACCTTATCGGCCGGGAAGTTCAGAAACTCGGCCACTTCCTTCTCGGTGGGCTCACGTCCGAGATCCTGGGTGAGCTTGCGCTGGGCGCGATTCACCTTGTTGATGGCCTCGATCATGTGCACCGGCACGCGAATGGTGCGAGCCTGGTCGGCGATGGCCCGGGTTATGGCCTGGCGAATCCACCAGGTTCCGTAAGTGGAGAATTTGTAGCCCTTGCGATAGTCGAACTTGTCCACCGCGCGCATGAGCCCGCCGTTGCCCTCCTGGATGAGATCCAGGAACTCCAGACCGCGGTTGGTATAGCGCTTGGCGATACTGATGACCAATCGCACGTTGGCTTCGATCATCTCCTTCTTGGCGTCCTGGGCGTGGCGCTCTCCGCTTTCCACGTTTTCGAGCAGCTCGGTCATTTCATCAAAACGAATGCCCAGATCGCGCTCGAGCTTGCGAAGCTTGCGCTGCAGCACCGACTGCTTGTCCTGAAGATCCAGGAGAGACTCGGAATTCCACTTGCCCTTGTTTTTTAGGGTGATGGTACTCCAGCCGCGCTCCTCCATCTTGCTCAGGGTCTCCTTCAATTCCTGATAATCCAGGCCCAGGAATTTCTGGTAGTGGCGAAGTTGCTTCACAGGTTCGGCTAACTGGATATGCGCCAGCCTGAGCGAGAGCGAGAGTTCATCCACCTGCTTGGGCTGGAAATTCAGCTCATGGATGAGCTCGCGCCATTTCTCCTGGCGACCGCTCAAGGCCCGCTCCGCGCTGCCCCGCGCCCGTTCGGAATTGGCCTTGGTCAGCTTCAGGGTCCAGGTTTGAATCTCGCCCTTGAGTTTGAGTAGCTTCTTGAGGGAACGCACCACCGAGGCACGATCCTGTTTTTCTGGCGTGTGATGCTCCTGGTAACTTCCCGTATCCACCTGCACCAAATCCTCCACGCGCAATTCCTGCGCGTTGAGGCGACGAATGGATTCCTTCAGGAAAACATCGGAGAAACTCGAGGAGAACAGCGTCTCGAGCACCTGATGCTTGCCCGATTCAATTCTCATGGCCAGGTCGATTTCGCCCTGACGATCCAGTAGCGGCACCTTGCCCATTTCGCGAAGGTACATGCGCACGGGATCGTCATAGCGAATCCCCTGAGCAGCAGCTTGACTCAGCTTCTCGCTCAGCTTTCGCTGACGCTCTTCGCGGACCTTAAGTTTTTCCTTGGCCTCGTCTTCGCTATTGAAGATTTCGAGACCTAGCTCGTCGAGCCGCGAGTACACCTGATCCACGGCTTCGATGTTAAAATCATCCAAAAACTGCTCATAGATGTCGTCGTAGAGCAGATAGCCTTTTTTCTCGGCGATCTTCTTGAGAGCGACGACAATGCGACTGGTCTTAGCCTTGCTCACGCTCAGGCACCTTCCTTCCTGAGGGATCGATCCAGTTCTTCTCTCAACGAACGAATGCGCTCGCCGAGGTGGCGCCACTCTTCGAGTAGCTCCGCCGGCACTGATTCACCGGATAACTCCAGAGCTTGGACCCGGCCCTGAAAATCTCGATTTCGCTCCAATAGACCACTCAACTTGAGTCGAAGAGCGGCAGGCCTCACCCAGTCTCCCTGAGGGGAGACGTCCAAAAAGCTCAATTCGTGCACCTGGCGCGCCGCCCCTGAATCGGGGAAGAGACTGTCCAGGTCTTCCGCACCGGGCACACGGCCCAGCTGCCGAAGGATGCTGAATATCCTCGACAGGCGCGGATCGGTAAAATCTTCAGCGTCCAGCAACTCCAGAGCCGTGTCACGGCCTATGCCCTCGCTGAGGAGAAGTGCCAACAAGGCTTTCTCCTCGGGACGGGCGCTGTCTTCGGTTGCTTCCTCGCTAAGATCTTGACCCGCCGCAGGTCCCCCACCCGGACTGCGGCGAATTTCTCCCAGCGCTCGTTTGAGCACCGGGATTTCCACATCGAAGGCTCCCGAGAGCCTTTCCATGAGAGTTCGGAGGTGCAGATCCCCGTCGCTGAAAGCGGTGAGGGTTTCGAGCACGTTCCGAATTGCCTTTTCCTTTTCCTCGGGACGATCGCCGCGACCGGCGACGAAGGCGCGAAGAAAATCGAAGAAGTGCGGTGCATCCCGAAGGCGCTCGCGAAAACGATCGCCTCCTTCCTTGCGGATGCTCGAGTCGGGATCTTCTCCCGGCTCCATGGCCGCCACCGTCGGCTCAAGCCCCTCAACCAGCAGGATGCCCGATGCCTTGACCGCGGCCTTGAGGCCCGCGCTGTCACCATCGGTGACCACACAGACCCGCTCGGTATATCGTTTGAGCTGGCGAGCCTGCTCAGGGGTGAAGGCTGTTCCGCAAACCGCCACAGCCAGCGGTATTCCCGCCTCGTGCAGACTGATCACGTCGAAATAACCTTCGACCAGCACCGCCAGCTTCTGCCGGCGAATGTCGCGCCAGGCCTGATCCATTCCGTAGAGGATGCTCTTCTTCGAATAGACCGGACTGTCGCTGGAGTTCACATACTTGGGAAGGGAATCGTCCAGAACGCGAGCGCCGAAACCTAGATTTCGACCGCCAACCGCCTTCACCGGAAAAATGACCCGCCCGCGAAAAAGATCGTAGTGGCCGGGGCCTGAGCTCTTGGCCCGAACCAGCCCCAATTCGAGCACCTTGTCTGCCGGAAAACCCTGCTTGCCGAGATGATCGTAGAGCAGCCTCCAACCTTGAGGGGCATATCCCAGGGCAAAATCCTTGAGGGTTTCCTCGCTCAAGCCACGCTGTTTCAAGTATTTCCGAGCCGGTTCACCGGATGCTTCGCTCATGAGAATCCGATGATAAAAATCTGCGACCGACTGATTAATACGATAAAAAACGTCCTTGCGATCTTCGCCGGAACCCCTTCGGCCCAGATCTTCGACCTCTATGCCTGCTCTTTTTCCAAGGAACTGAAGGGATTCCGGGAAAGAAACCCCTTCCATCTCCTGAATAAAAGTAAAGACATCGCCGCCTTTGTGGCAACCGAAGCAATAGAAATTCTGTCTTTCGGGATTCACATTGAAGCTTGGCGTCTTCTCGTGATGAAAAGGACAGATTCCCTGCCAGTTGCTACCCACACGACGAAGCTTCACGTACTGGCCCACCAGTTCGACAATGTCGCTGGCGTCTCTGACGCGTTCTTTGGTGTCCTGCCTGCCCGGGGATGCGCTCATGGATTTCTCAGTATAGTCGCGTCGGAGTCCCCTGCCAAGTCGGCACGGGTCACTCCGCTGCCGCCACGGTTCTGATCGGCCAGTTTAAAACTCTTCACACGCGGATCGCGACGCAAATGCTCCCGAATGGCCTGCCTCAGCGCTCCGGTACCTTTGCCATGGAGAATCTCCACGAAATCGTAGCCACCGAGTACGGCGGCATCCAGGAAGCTGTCGAGTTCGTCCAGGGCCTCGTCCACGGTCTGGCCGCGCAGATCCAGGCGAAATGACTCCAACTCTGTGGAAGGAAGTCCGATTCCATGGAAGCTACCCCTTGGCCGCTGATCGCTGGCCGCTGACCGCTGGCCGCCAGAGTCCAGGGGAGAGAATTCTTCCAAGGGCAGTGTGAGCACGACGCCATCCAGGGAGACGCGCAGGCGATCGCCGCCGGCTTCCCCGAGAATTTCGACGACCTTCCCCGTGGAATGCATGCGCACCCGATCTCCCGCCTGCCAATGAACAAGAGGCTGGCCGGCTTTGGGCTTTGGGCTATGGGCCTCAAGCCCCGACTCCAAAACTTTCATCGAATCGCGAGCCTCCAAGATGCTCTTGCGATCGGCATCGCTCTCGCGTATGGCCTGCACCGCCGCTTCCACCTGCCGGCGCGCCTCTTCCAGGAAGCGTTCACCTTCCTTGCGCGATTCGGCCAGAATGCGACGCTCTTCCTTGCGCACCTCACGCATGCGTTTCTTGTAGTCAGATTCCAATAGCTCGAATCGGCGGCGATGTTCCTCGCCCTTTTCCCGGGCCTCACTGGCCTTGACCGATTCTTCCTCCAGGCGGGTGAGCAGAGCATCCATTTTCAGGGCTTCCTCGCCAAGCAGCGATTCGGCCCTTTCCAGAACACGGGTGTCCAATCCCAGTCGCCGGGCTGTGGCCATGGCGCGGCTACTGCCGGGAACACCGGGCCTGAGCACATAGAGCGGACGGCGCGCCTCGGGATCGAACTCCATAGAAGCGTTCGCCGCGCCCTCAGTTTCCTGGGCAAAGCCCTTGAGACCGCCGAGATGCGTGGTGATCAAAACCCGCGCGCCGCTTTGCATCCAGTTTTCCATGGCGGCACGCGCCAGGGCCGTTCCCTCTTCCGGATCGGTACCATCGCCGATCTCATCCACCAAGATGAGAGTGCCCGGGCCCGCTTCTTCCACCATTCGCACCAGATGTTTCAGGTGAGCACTGAAGGTGGATTGACTATCGCGCAAGCTCTGCTCATCGCCGATGTCGGCGAGGATGTGATCGAAAATAGGAAGCTGACATCCGTCGCCCGCAGGAAGCGGCGAGCCGATTTGGTTGAGGAAGGCCATGAGCCCAAGGGTCTTGAGCATGACGGTCTTGCCGCCGGTATTGGGTCCACTTATCAGGAGCAGGCGCTGATCCGCGTCCAGGCTGAGATCCAGAGGCACCAGGTCCACACCGGGGCCCAGGTAATCTTCCAGCAGGGGATGACGGGCAGCCGCCAGACGAATGTGTTCGCCTTTTTCCTCGGCCCAGGCTCTCGGACGTCCCTTGAACTCGCGAGCCAGGGCCAGGGGAATTTCCATGCGCGAAAAACGCTGGGCCAGGTTTTCGATATCAGGCGCCGCACTTCGAACCCAGGCGCTGAGCTCATCCAGAATACGGGCGATCTCTTCGCGCTCTTCGGCGGTCAATCCGGCCACGCGATTGTTGAGTTCCACCGTTTCCATGGGCTCGACAAAAAGTGTCTTCCCGCTTCCCGATTCATCGTGAACGATGCCGGGAAGGTCGGTCTTGCGCTCACGTTTCACCGGAAGAACCAGGCGTCCCGAGCGCACCATGGGACGGGGATCCTCTCCCGGGCCCGCCAGCCTGCTCTTGATCAAGTCTTCCAGGGTGCCACGCACCCGGTCGCGGGTTTGGCTCATGCTACGGCGAATGCGCGCCAGTTCGGTGGACGCCCCGTCGAGCATTTCACCATCGGGCCCCACACAGGATTCGATGCGTGAGACCAGGGCGTCTTGAGCTTCGATCTCGCCCAGATCGGACCTGAGCGCAGGCACCAGTTCCGCCTCGGATAGAATGAAGCGGCGAAAACTGTCCAAAGCTCGCAAGCTCCGGGCAAGGCGATAGAGTTCTTCGGGCCCCAGGCGACTTCCCTCACCTCGGCATGCGGCCAGTTCCGGTGCGGGATCGGAAATATCCTGGATGCTCGGATCGTGTCCATCTTCAAGTAGACGCAACCACTCGCGCACTCTTTGGCGGCGGGCCTCGATCAGCTCGCGATCGGTTTGGGGCATCAGGGCCAGGATGGCTTGGCGGCTTCGAGGCAGAATGGCGCGCGCAGACAGGCGTTCCAGCCAGTCCGGGAAATCCAGAACCTCGGCAGCATGGCTCGCAGGCAGCCCGACAGAAGCCTGCATCCAGGGCATTAGACCTGCGTTCCGGCGCTAGCGCCGCCTGAGTTCAGTTCGGGTAGCCAGTCCCGGAAAACATGGAAGGCCGTGGGTGCCAGAGTCAGTAGAAAATCGATCACAGTTTTCTCGGCCGGACTGAATCCGCCGGGGATGGCATCGAGCAGGCCCGCCATGTTCGCCAGATTCAGCAACACGCTCACGAGGAGCAGCGCCAGGGTGAATCCAGCCAGAGAGCCGATGCCCTTGTCAATCCAGCCCAGGGGCGTCCAGTCCACCATTTTCGACACGAGCTTGCCCGCTAATGCGACCAGCCCTGCCACCATCACGAAGGCCACGATGAATAGGATGACCTTGGGTATGGGCGCATAAAGCGCTTCGGGCAGATATGGCTCCGCCTCCCAGACCAGAAGCGGCGCCATGAAAATACCCACAACGATGCCCGCCAGCTTGATGAGTCCGCCCAGGAGCCCCGACTTGTAACCGCGATAGATGCCCACCAACAGGATGAGCACGATGACCAGGTCGAGAATCAGCGAATAGCTCATTGGGAAAGCCTCTCTTTGACCAGGGAACTCACAATCCCGCCTTCGGCGCGACCGGCGGTCTTGGCCATGACTTCCTTCATGACCGCGCCCATGTGCTTCATGCCTGTGACGCCGCCAAGGCCTTCCACGACCTCATCCACGATGGCGCTAACTTCTTCTTCGCCGAGAGCGGCGGGCAGATAGCCTTTGACGATCTCGGCCTCGGCCAATTCTTTCTCGGCCATTTCTGTGCGCCCACCCTCTTGGAATTCCTTGGCCGCCTCGGTTCGCTTACGGGCATAACGGGACAGGATGTCGAGGATCTCGGCTTCATCCAGATCCTCGCCCTTGGAGATACTCGCGTTCTTGAGATCGGTCCGAAGCATTCGGATTACGCTGATCCGAACCTTGTCACCACTTTTCATGGCGCTTTTCTGATCATCCATGAGACGGGCTTGCAGGTCCATCATCCCCCCTTTTGCCCTGTGCGGGCGGCATTGGATGGGGCGGGAGCCCCTGAGGCACCGGCGGCATACGCGCACCGGGCAAGGAAGATTCGCGCGGTTTTACTGGCCGCGGCGCGGATCGGGGAGCTTGCCGTCCTGGATCTTCTCCAGTTCGCGCAGCAGGCTTTGCTCCTTCTTATCCGGTTTGGGTGAGGTCCATCCCACCAGCCGCACGATCAGATTACCGTGGCGCCCGGAATTCAAAACGGGAAGACCCTTTCCGCGAAGACGGAACAACTCGTGTGTTTGCGTGCCTGCGGGAATTTTAAGAAGAGCCTTGCCTTCCAAAGTCGGCACCGAAACCTTGCCGCCCAGAGAAAGCGTGCTGAAGGACACGGGCACTTCCACGTAGAGATCATTCTTCTGAACACGCTCGAATAGCTCGTGCTCTTCCACTTCGATGAGAACAATCACGTCGCCCTTGGGTCCGCCGCGAAGACCGGCTTCACCACGGCCTCGCAGGGGAATGTAGTCCCCCGTGGATACGCCTGCCGGCACTTTCACATCCAGGGTTTCCACGCCGTTTACGCGGCCTTCGCCACGGCATTCGGTGCAGGGATCCTGGATCACGCTTCCCTCGCCGTGGCAGGTGGGACAGACTCGCTGCTCCACGAACTGGCCCAGCAATGTACGTCGAACCTGACGCACCTCTCCGTGCCCCTGGCAGGTGCCACATCGCGATGATTGGGAACCGGGTTTCTGTCCCGTACCGTGACAGGTGTCGCAGGCGGTTTTCTTTTTGATCTTGAGGGTGCGCGTCGCACCTTCGGCCACTTCCTCCAAGGTGAGCTTGAGCCTCACCCGAAGATCGCGACCGGTTCGGTCGGGTCCGCTCTGACGCCCTGGGCCGCGGCCGCCACCGCCGAAGAAGCTTTCGAATCCGCCGAAGTCGCGCATGAAAGCACGCAGGGCTTCTTCCATGTCGATGCCGCCGGCCTGGCCGAAGGGCCCTTGAGCGCCGCCAAATCCCTGGCCTGAGACGCCGGCATGTCCAAACTGATCGTAGGCCTGGCGCTTCTTCTCATCCTTGAGAACTTCGTAGGCCTCGGTGGCTTCCTTGAATTTGTCCTCGGCGCTGGGATCGTCGGGATTGCGATCGGGGTGATACTGCATGGCCAGCTTGCGATAGGCCTTGCGCACCTCTTGGTCATCGGCGCCCTTGCCCACGCCCAGCACATCGTAGTAGTCGCGTTTGTCCATGCTCAACCCGCCACCGCCACTTTACTCGGACGCAGCACACGGCCCGAGATCATGTAACCCTTCTGGATCTCCTGGATGACGGTTCCCTTCTCGGCGTCCACGCCGGGCAACTGCAGCAAGGCTTCATGGAACTGAGGATCGAAGGGCTCGCCCAGAGCCTTGATGGCTTCCAATCCCAAACCGGCAAGCGCTTCGTGGAAGCGCTTGGAGACTAATTCGAGGCCTTCGATGAAGGCGGCGTCGGCATCCTCCGGGCGGTTTTCCAAGGCCCGGTCCAGATCGTCGAGAATATCGAGCAGGGGCTGAACCATTTCGCCCTTCTGGCGAGTCTTGGATAGCTCCAGGTCGCGGCTCATGCGCTTCACCTGGTTTTCCTTTTCGGAAAGGGTTCGCAGGAGTTGATCCTCGCGATCCTTCCATTGGCTCTCCTGCGCTCCTAGCAAGGCTTGCAGCACCGCTTCAGGATCGATCTTCACATCCTCGGCAGATTCCTCGCTGAGTTCTTTCTCTTCGGTCTCCGGGGTCTCCACCACTTCTTCCACCGTCTCGGCGGTGGCCTTCTTCTTCTTGCGGCCCTTGCTCATGCTAACTCCAGCTCTTAGGGGATTCGCCATCGGTGGATAGTAGTCGTGTCAGGCCCTCCATGGCTCCCAGCACCAGGGAATACTCCATTCGAACCGGACCCATGACGCCCAGCAGCGCCGTCTCCCGGCTGCGCCGGATGCGGGTGGCCACCAGGCTGAAGGAATTGAGCAGGTCCATGCTGTTCTCGCTGCCGATGAGCACCTTCACCTGCCCGGGGTAGGCCACCTGGCCCTCCATGTACTCGCCCACGGGATCACTGTCCTGCAGTAAATGGATCAGACCCCTGAGCGATTCAGGGTCGGAAAACTCGGGTTGCTCTAAAAGCTCGTCCACGCCCGTCATGCGACATTCGCGCACGGATTGACTGGGTTCGGGGTTCAAGACAACCAGGCTGATGCCCAGAGCATGGCTGAGGCGGCTCACCAGGTTCAAAGCCTCGTCGAGAACTTCCGGAAGGCTGCTCGTTTTGAGATCGAGTTCGGCCTCCAGAAGTTTGTCCAACTCACGGTGCTGAGCACCGGGGCGTATGACCTGCTCCACGAAAATGCGGAAACCCAACTCGGTGGGAATTCGACCCGAAGCTTGATGCGGTTGATGAAGCCATCCCAGTATCTCAAGCTCGCTAAAGACGTTACGAACTGTTGCCGAGGACCAGATATGCCCAAGATCCCGGGCCACGGCTGCCGAACTGACAGGTTTGGCCTGTTCCGTGTATTGGCGAACCACCGAGTCCAAAACTCGGAGATTTCGCTCTTCGGGGATTTCGTAATATCTGACATTCATTTCGGAGTCCTCGGGGAATGGACAAAATTAAGGCTAGCTGGGAAAGTGTGTCAAGTGGTCAGGCGAGCGAGAATCCCGTCTAAACGGAGCCAACCCGAGGGGCTAAGTCGAAGATTTTCAGAATCTTCCATAATCCAACCCTCTTCGGCCGCTGCGTCCAGGAAGCTTTGCCGGCCCGCAAGAAGGGGATCTTTCCAGGATAGCCCCTCTACACCCCTTAGGGCCAGCAGCAGGCGCTCCAAATTTTGCTCGTCCACACTGCGCTTATCTTCCAGTGCTTCGGGCAGTTTGTTCGAAAGCAGAGGATCCATCCAGGCGGCGATATCCGCCGGCCAGTTGCTGCGTCGGCCCCCGATGTGGCTATGGGCAGAGGGGCCCAGCCCCAGGTACTCGCCCCCATTCCACACCTGTTGGTTGTAGCGGCATTCCCGGCCGGGCAAGGCCCAGTTGGAAACCTCGTAGTGCTGGTAGCCCTTGGCTTCCAGTAGTTCGTGGGCCCAGAGATAGAGTTTCGCACGCATATCGTCGCCGGGATCCCACTCGGGATGGCGGGCGAAGACATCTACCAGGGGTACCGGAGAGTCCAGCTCAAGAGTGTAGAGCGACAAGTGCTCAGGTGCACGGACTAGCACTTCCTCCAGACTCGACTGAAAGGCGGCCTCACTCTGCTCAGGCAGACCGATGATGAGATCGGCCGACCAGTTCATCTCGGAGCGGGCCAGCAGGTTCAGGGCACGGCGAGCTCCGTCACTATTGTGACGCCGGGCGCTGCGTTTCAATTCGAGGTCGTTCAGCGACTGCACCCCAAGACTGATGCGATTCACACCCGTGCTCTGAAGCAGGTCGAGCAGTTCCTCCGTCAGATCTTCAGGATTGCACTCCATGGAAAACTCGGTCTCGGGCCCGGCGAAGTGCGCGAGCTGCGCGAGTAGATCCTCTAAGAAGGGCCGGGGCAACCAGGACGGTGTTCCCCCGCCCAGGTAGATGGCAGGCAATGGAGATTGGGGAATCTCATCGCTTCGAAGTTGCAGTTCATTCTTAAAAGATTTGACCAGGCGCTCATCGGCCTGGCCAAGCTCGAAGAAAAAGTTGCAGTAGGTGCAGCGGAACCTGCAGTAGGGAATATGCAGGTAGAGGGCCGGCCTCAATGGATCAGATCCCCCACACGATCGAAGCGTGGGAATTTACGATCCTTGTTCCAAGACCAGTAGATGAACACCGCCTTGCCCTGCACCGTCTGCTTCCAGTCCTTGAAGCCCACGTCGGCGAAACGGCTGTCCTTACTGTTGTCGCGGTTGTCGCCCATGAGGAAGAGATGGCCCTCGGGCACCGTTACCGGCCCGAAATTGCGCGGAGATATCCAGCGCGGTGGATTCGCGCCTCCCATGAATTTGGTGAAGTCTTCTTCCATGACCACACCATCGCGATAGACCACACCGTCTCGCACTTCCACGCTCTGCCCCTCGATGGCGATACAGCGCTTGATGTAATCCTGCTTCTCACCGGGAGGACGGAACACGATGATGTCTCCCGGCTCAGGATCGCGAAGCCCAGGCAGGCGCACTTCGGTAAAGGGGATTTTCGCGCCATAGAGGAACTTGTTCACGAAGAGAAAGTCTCCGATGAGCAAGGTGTCTTCCATGCTTCCGCTGGGAATGGTAAAGGCCTGCACCAGGAAGCTTCGCGCAAGCAGGGCCATGACCGCCGCGGAAACGATGACGTCCAGGGTTTCCTTCCAGACGGGTTTCTTCTCGGCGGGGCCGTCCTTCTTCTTCCCGAAAATGCTGAACATGGGTCTACCTTTCGACCTTGAGAATGGCGAGGAAGGCTTCCTGGGGGATTTCCACATTCCCCACCTGTTTCATTCGCCGCTTGCCTTCCTTCTGTTTCTCCAGAAGTTTCCGCTTACGAGAGATGTCGCCGCCATAACACTTAGCGGTGACGTTTTTGCGCAGCGCACTCACGTTGGTGCGGGCCACCACACGTGCACCGATGGATGCCTGAATCGCCACCTGGAAAAGCTGCCGGGGAATCTGCTCCTTGAGCTTCTTCGCCAGCTTGTCACCCCAAGTATGCGCATTGCTTCGATGCACAATGGCCGAGAGAGCATCCACCGGATCACTGTTGATGAGAATGTCCAGCTTCACCAAATCGCTGGCCTCGTGACCGCCGTATTCATAGTCGAAGCTGGCGTGACCTCGCGACATGCTCTTGAGCTTGTCGTAGAAATCGACCACCACTTCACTCAGTGGAATGCGAAAATGAAGTTCCACGCGTCGTCCGTCCAGGTAGTTCATGCCCTCTTGAACGGCCCGGCGATCCATGCAGAGCTTCATGATGGGGCCCACGTACTCGGCAGGTGTATAAAGCGTTGCGCGAACATAGGGTTCCCGGATCTCCTGGAAAGCGCCGGCTTCGGGCATATCGGCAGGATTGGAAATGGTGGATTCCGCGCCATCTTTCATGGTCACGTGGTATTCCACATTGGGCAGGGTGGCGATCATGGACAAGCCGAACTCGCGCTCCAATCGCTCCTGGACGATTTCCATATGCAGGAGCCCCAAAAACCCGACGCGAAAACCGAAGCCCAGGGCTCGGCTGGTCTCAGGCTCGAAGGTGATGGCCGAGTCGTTGAGTTGCAGTTTTGCCAGGGCTTCGCGCAGCACCTCGTACTCTTCGCTCTCGGTGGGATAGAGCCCGCTGAAGACCATGGGCTTGACCGGTTTGTATCCCGGCAGGGGAGGCTGATCGGGCGCATCATGGCGCACCACCGTATCGCCCACACGGAGATCGCGAACCTGCTTGGCACCGGTAACCAAATAGCCCACCTGGCCGGACTCCAGGCTTTTCACGGGCTGGCGACCCATGACGTAACTGCCCACTTCCTGCACTTCGTATTCCTGATCCGTGGCCAGAAAGCGAACCTTGTCGCCCTTGACCAGTCTGCCATCCACCACTCTAACTGTTGCAACAGCGCCCAGGTAGAGATCGTAGTTGGAGTCGAAGATGAGCGCGCGAAGAGGCGCATCGGCATTCACGCTGGGACCCGGAAGTCGCTGGGCCACCGCCTCGAGCACATCCTCCACGCCCAGTCCTGTTTTAGCGCTGGCCAGGAGGATATCGTCCTCGGACACTCCCAGGAGATTAACCAGTTCCTCGACCACTTCATCGGTGCGCGCGCCGGGGAGGTCGATCTTGTTGATCACCGGCAGGATTTCCAAATCGCCCTCGAGAGCCAGGTAGAGATTGGCCAGGGTTTGGGCCTCAACGCCCTGAGCGGCGTCCACCACCAGGATAGCGCCCTCGCAGGCGGCCAGGGAACGGCTGACCTCGTAACTGAAATCCACATGTCCGGGTGTATCGATAAGGTTAAAGGCCCAGTCCTTACCCGCGCGATCCCGATAGCTCATGCGAATGGGATGACTTTTGATGGTAATGCCGCGCTCACGCTCCAGATCCATGCTGTCCAGAACCTGATCCTGCATGTTGCGCGAGGTGAGGGTACCCGTGAGTTCGAGCATTCGGTCGGCAAGGGTGCTCTTGCCGTGGTCGATATGCGCCACGATGCAGAAATTTCGAATGCGTACGCCGTCGCTCATGGACATCCTTTAGAAACTCAATCGGAACTGCAGGCCCACACGGTCTTCCGTGTCGAATACGGGCAGGATGGTCGCGCGACGATCGCGCAGGTCATCGGTGTCGAAGTTGAAGAGATGAGCGGAGACATAAGCGTCGAGCAAGCTGTAGATCATCACGGGCATGAGCCTCCAAATGAAATCCTTCTTGCGCTCCTGATGCCCATCGGCGAAGGCGATCAGTTCTTCCTGATTCCAGCCTCCCCAGGTTTCACCCTCGCCCAGAAGCGAGGCATGGCGCCGGTACTTGTCCTCCTCAAACCCTTCTCGAATGATGTTACTGATGCACCAGGTCTCCAGCACGAAAACCGAAAGTGTGCGCAACTTACCGCCGGTATATAGCTGCCCCAGGGCTGGAAAGGCCAGGGAACTGCCCATGGCAAGTCGCGCGTCACGGTGCATGCTAACAGGCTCCGAGGCGGGCTCAGGGCTCTCCTGGGCCAGGGCCGGCGCCAGGAGGCAGATCAGAATTATCAGACTTACTCTCATTGGATCAAATGGCGGGAATGTGTGGGAATCGAACCCACCCCGGATGGTTTTAGCACCCGGCAGAAGGATTTGAAGTCCTCGGGGCCCACCAGGACCCATCCACTCCCGCAAAACTCAGGGAAGCCGCGCGATCATTTCAATTTCGATTCCTGCTCCCAGGGGCAGAGCCGCCACCTGAAAAGCGGAGCGCGCGGGGGGCTCGAGGCCCTCGAAGTAGGTTCCGTAGACTTCGTTGAACTCGCCGAATTCGCCCATGTTGGACATGAAGACGGTGGCTTTGACCACATCTTCGAATCCGATACCCGCAGCTTCCAAAATTCCCTGCAGGTTGTCCATGACGCGGGCGGTCTGTTCACGTATGCCACCGTCCACCATTCTTCCAGTGGATGGATCCAAAGGCACCTGCCCCGCAGTGAAAAGCAAACCTGCCGTGCTCACTGCTTGGCTATAGGGCCCGAGGGCGCCAGGGGCATTCTTCGTGCTGTGAATTTTTCGATCGCTCATCATTCCACCGTTACGCTTTTCGCCAGGTTGCGCGGCTGGTCCACATTGCAACCACGCAGCACGGCGATGTGATAGGCAAGCAGCTGCAGCGGAATCACTGTCAGCAGCGGCGACAGAAAGTCCACCGTTTCGGGAATACGAATGGTGTGGTCGGCCAGGGCCGAGGCGTTCACATCGTCCTCGTTGACCACGGCAATAATCTTGCCGCCCCGGGCCTTCACCTCTTCCATATTCCCCAGGATCTTCCGGTTCGTGCCGCCAAGCGGGCTCACGAAGACCACGGGCATGTTTTCATCGATGAGCGCGATAGGACCGTGCTTCATCTCGGCGGCGGGATAGCCCTCCGCATGCACGTAGGAAATTTCCTTCAGCTTCAGCGCGCCTTCCAAGGCCACCGGATAGTTGATGCCACGACCCAGGTAGAGGAAGTTATCCACGCCCGCGTAGACCTCGGCGATCTCGCGAATCTGATCGTCCATCTCCAGGATTCTCTGAACCTTGTCAGGGATGGCCTGTAGCTCCTGTACCATTTTTTTGCCAAGACGTGAACTCATGCCGCGCATGCGTCCCAGCAGCAAGGTGAGAATGGCCAGCACGGTTACCTGGCTGGTGAAAGCCTTGGTGCTTGCAACGCCAATCTCGGGGCCGGCGTGAATGTAGACGCCGCCTTCGCTTTCTCGCGCAATCGTACTACCCACTGAGTTCACGATGCCCAGCGCCCGCGCGCCCTTGCGCTGTCCTTCGCGCAGAGCTTCCAGGGTATCCACGGTCTCACCCGACTGGCTAATGGCCCATGCCACCGTGCGCGGGCTGAGAACGGGATTGCGATAGCGGAACTCCGAGGCGTATTCCACTTCCACGGGAATACGGGCCAACTCCTCGATCATGTACTCGCCGATGAGCCCAGCATGCCAACTGGTGCCACAGGCCAGGAAGACCAGACGTTCCACCTGCTGCAGGTCTTCCATGTTTTCGGACAAGCCGCCCAGTTTCGCCAGACCCTCATCTTCGATGAGCCGGCCGCGAAACGCGTTGGCGATGGTCGTGGGCTGCTCGAAGATTTCCTTCAGCATGAAATGCGGGTAGCCACCCTTCTCGATGCTGTCGAGATTCCAGGTGATCCGCTGAATTTCCTTGTCCACTTCTTCGTTCTGGATGGTCTTGGTATTGAACTCGCCATTTTTGAAGGTCACCATCTCGCGATCGTCCAGGTAGATCACCTGACGAGTATGCGCAAGGATGGCCGCCACATCGCTGGCCAGAAAGAGTTCCTTCTCGCCGATGCCCACCACCATGGGACTACCATTGCGAGCGCCCACCATTTCACCGGGATGCGCGGCGTGAATCACCGCGATGCCGTAGGTGCCCTCAACTTGGGTCAGAGACCTCTGCACGGCCTCTTCCAGATCGCCCTTGTAGTTGAAGGAAATGAGATGAGCCAAGACTTCCGTATCGGTTTCGGTGACGAACTCGATACCCTGATCTTCCAGGAAACGCTTCAGGGAATTGAAGTTCTCGATGATGCCGTTATGCACCAGAGCCACTTCGCCACTACCATCCAGATGAGGATGCGCATTCTCGCGATTGGGCGGCCCGTGAGTGGCCCATCGAGTGTGGGCAATACCGAAAGTGGCAGCGGAGTGATTGTCCCCCAAGGCCTCTTCAAGGAAGGCGATCTTGCCCTTCTCCTTGACCACCTCTAGTCCCTGGAGAGTCTGAAGGGCGATGCCGGCGGAATCGTATCCGCGGTATTCAAGCCGTTTCAGGCCTTCCATCAGGATGGGTAGGGCCGGTCTCTCGCCTAGATAGCCGATGATTCCGCACATCCTGTCAAACCTCTTCCTGGATTATAATCCTGGCCTCAAGTATCGGCGCGTCGGGATAGCGCATCAAGGCAAATGTTTTTTGAGTTGCTCGGCTACTGCATCCAGCTTGGTTCTCAGCCAATTTGCATCTTCAGATTCACCGATGAGCCGGATGATGGCCTCGGTGTTGGAGGGTCGTACGTGGATCCAACCTTCGGCCTGATCCGCTCTAATCCCGTCGCTGAAGTCCAGTTCCCCCTCCAGCGCGCCCGAAAGTATGCTTTCAAGTTCGGACTTGGGCACGGGACGGCCGGTTTCCATTCGGCGTTTTTCCATGTGGTAGGCGGGAATCCTGGCGGCCAGCTCCGAAAGCTTGCTGCCGGAATCCGCCATGGCCGAAAGAACCAAGGCGCTTCCAACCATTCCGTCGCGACCGGCATGGAGTTCGGGCAGGATGATCCCGCCGTTGCCCTCGCCGCCGATGACCGCCTGGATTTCCGACATGAGTGCCACCACATGAGCCTCGCCCACGGGGGAGCGCCGGCAGGTCTGATCGTAGCGGGCGGCCACATCTTCGATCATGCGGCTGGTGCTGAGGTTGGCCGCCACGGGACCCGCATTCTTGGACAAATAGTAGTCGGCCGCAATGGCCAGGGTGTATTCCTCGCTGAGTACGGTGCCGGTTTCATCCACAAGCACCAGGCGGTCGGCGTCGGGATCCACCGCCAATCCTAAATTCGCAGCGCTCTGACGAACCTTGGCGCCAAGCTCTTCCAGATTCGCGGGCTTGGGCTCGGGATCGTGGGGAAAAACTCCACTCCCATCGCAGTGCAGGGGAATCACCTTCACACCCAGTTCCTCGAGCAACTGAGGTAAAACCTTGGAGCCCGCCGCGTTGACCGCATCCACCACCACGGTGTAGGCGGCGTTTGCAATCTTCTGGGTCTGGCAGCTGGGCAGAGCACAAATCGAATCGATGTGATGCCTGTCAGCGTTTTTCCAACGCTTGTAGCCGCCCAGGTTTTCGTGATCCTGCCAGGGAAAATTCCCGGCAGCTTCAAGGTCAAGTACCTGACGGCCCAGCTCGGCGGAAAGGAAATTGCCCGAGGCATCCAAGAATTTCAGGGCGTTCCACGGTGCTGGGTTGTGGCTGGCGGTCAGAACGATGCCTCCACGCGCCTCCTGGGCCTCCACGGCCATTGCCGTGCCGGGAGTACTGCAGAGGCCCAAATCCACCACTTCGAGGCCACAGGCGCCCAGTGTGCCCTTCACAAGATCCAGGAGCGTTTTCCCACTGGGACGGCCATCCCGGCCCACCACAACTCGGAGGGCTCCATCGCCCCCGGCTTCACGGCACCAGGCCGCGAAGGCCGCCGTATAGCGGATGACGTTCTCGGGATGCAGATCTTCGCCCACGATGCCGCGGATACCCGACACGCTGACCATGAGACCCATCCCGTGTTCCTCCTTGAATAGAAAAGCCGCTCTCCCGGAGAACGGCGGATCCGGGTTCCGAATCGGAAAACCCGAGGGGAGCTGGTGCACGGACTTGAACCGTGGACCTACGCATTACGAGTGCGTTGCTCTACCACTGAGCTACACCAGCCAAGGACCCAACTATATAGGAGCCGAAGGCCGGAAAGTCAAGGTGCGTCAAGGCTTCCGAGACAATGGAGCTGTCCGAACAGATCCTGAATCTGGGGATTATCCCTAAGCCCTTCATATTGAACGGAATTCAGAATGAAAATAGCTGATAATTCCGGAGCCGCGCTCTTTCTTCCCTCAAGTTCCTTACCTAAGATGACGATACCTTCCGGGCGCAGGTGAGAGGCACCGCGCCCCGTCTTTATGAGCATTCGTGCACTGCACCAGGAGAAGTTAAGATGAAGAAGGCACTTATTCTGTTTGCGATTATCGCGTTGATCGCCGGAACCGCCATGGCGGACCGTGGATTGACCCGTTCCGCCACGCCCATGCAGGGCAACAGCCAGAGCCGTGACGCCGTGGAACTGGGCTATGACGACGACAGCTTCGAAGCCTACGGCAGCAGCCCCGACTGGACCGACGAGACCGTCATGGTCGTCGAAGTCCCCGCCGGTGGCCCCTTTGCCCTGGAAACCATCCGCTTCTTCGGTTTCGGTCTCGATGATCGTGCCGTGGTTTTCCGTGATGTTGTGGATATGGTCACCGAGCCGGGCGCCATCCTCGACGAAAGCGTCATGTTCAACTGGGGCGTTGGCAGCTGGGACGAGGCCCTCTGGGTCGACGTCGATGTCAGCAGCCTGGGCCTCATCTTTGATGAAGGCGATCTAATCTGCGCCGGCACCCGTTTCTTTGGCGATCTCGATGGCGACACCATCATGGACGATGGCATCGGCCTGGACGACAGCTGCTTCTACGATGGCACCTGTGGCGTCTATTGGGCCATGTGGTCGGGCTCCTGGGGACAGGATGCCGACTACGGTTACAACGATGGCATCCGCTTCGTCCTGACTGGCGGCACCGCCACCCGCGAGATCTCCATCTCCGGAGTGAAGCGTCTGTACTAGGAACTGGCTACCGGCTACTGGCTACCGGCTACCGGCCACCGGCCACCGGCCACCGGCCTAAAATCGCCCTCTCCTGTTCAAGGAGAGGGTATTTTTATGTTTACTGATGGCTGGCGACTGGTGACTGGCGGCTGGTGACTGGTGACTGGCGACTGGCGACTGGCGGCTGGAGGCTGGGGGCAAGAAAACACCCTCCTCCAAATGGAGAAGGGTTTAGTCCGGTTACAGGCCCTCACGGTATTAGCCGGTGAGGCCCAATTCCTTGAGCTTCTCCCGCTTGGCCGTGATCTGGCCGACCAAGTCGGTCAAGGTCTTCTCCTGGAACATCTTGAAGATCTCCGCCTTGATGGGCTTCCAATCCTCATGAATGGGACAGACAACTTCATCGGAACAGGGATTGATGCCAAGAATGCAGGTGGTCTCCCACTGACTGATGGCATCGAAGGCGTTGACGATCTCATAGAGATAGATCTGATCGGGACTCTTCATCAGAGTGAACCCACCTCGGGGGCCTCGGAAGCTCTTAACCAGGCGGATTCTCGTGAGAACCTGCATGGTCTTCGCCAGGAAGTGAAAGGGAATTCCTTCAGATTCAGCGATGTCCTTCAGCTGCGTTGGGCTTTCCCCACCCTTCTCCGCCATATAGACCATCGCCCGAATCGCATACTCGCTTGCTCTGGATAGAATCATCACCACTCCTAATACTCAGTATTGGATTTCCAAGTCCTGAACCCAGGAACTTAAACTAGAGCAAAATAACAGGAATGTCAACAGAGATCCCGGCGGGAATCCTGTGAAATATTGGGCACAAAAAAGAGGGCAGGTCTTTCGACCCGCCCTCTCCCTGAAGAGGATTCGAAGAATCCTATTCCACTCCCGAAGGAGCGGTACTGCTAAACCTTACGGCGAGACCACTGTCACGTTGATGAACCACTGCTGCGACTCGTTAACCACATCATCCCAGGCAAAGATGCCGATGGTGTGGCTTCCAACACTAAGGACCGTGGTGGCTTCGAAGATGCCATCCGCGTCCACGTCAGTGTCGGCGCCGAAGAAGTTGTCCATGTTCACGCTGGCGTAGTCGTAGGCCGGCTCGTCAGCGAAGAACTCAACTAGAGTGATATCCGCACAGTGCCAGTCGAGAGGCCGGACCTGAACCGTGATCGGAGTACCAGCGACGATAGTCGCGAAGGGCTCCGGATAGATCCAGTAGGCCGCATCGGCGGGCGCCTCGGGGGCAAGAACGTCATTGATCGTGATCTGGAACGCGGCGTTACCGATGTTGCCTTCGGTATCGTACGCGTCGATGTTCACGTCAAGATCGTCCCCGTCCTCGTAGGGGTTGTAACCCAGAGGCAGACCATCCACGTCGACATAGACGTCACCGAAGGGACCAGCACAGTCCTCGAAGCCGCCAACGTCGAAGGTGTACGTGAAGTTCTCGGCACCGTAGAAGCAGGGATCCTCGTAGCTGACATTGTCAGGCCAGGTCGGATTCCACTGATAGGCGCTGTAGAACGTCGCGAAGTGGAGATCATCACCCTCGGGGTTCGAAGTGATGGTCAATTCCGCATAGTCCCACCACCAGCAGTTGAAATCGGCGTCGATGTCTTGGACATCGAAGTCAATGGTCGCCTGCTTGGTCTCGACCGGGGTCACCGTCCAGTCGGTGATCGACGGAGCGATATCGTCGACAACATGGATGTCGGCGGTAGTGGTGTTCACGGGATCGGTATTGTAAGCCCAGCAATCATCCTCGAGACCCATACGGAGGGTGTAGTTGCCCGCGACACCGGAAGGCGCCAAGTGGGGATCCACACTCACACTGATCGGGTCGGTCGTGTCGTCCTTGGTGCCGTCGTCATCGTCATCCCAAGCGCAGTCGAACGGGTCATTGACGTCGTTCTCACCCGCGCCCAGAAGTTCAATGTCCGCGCCAAGAAGCGCCCAGACCTCAGGATGGTCAATGCTCGGGTTCCACGGCTTCAGATCCTGCTCGAACCAGACGGAACCGTCATCGATTCCAAATTCGAACACGTTGCCGGCCTGGTCATAGACCCGGATGCCCACGAAGATGTCTTTCGACTCCTGATCGTAGGGATACCAGGGGAAGGTCCAAGGGGCGGCCATCGCCGTGAAGTAGTACTCGTATGTTCCGGGGTTGCCATTATCGGAGAGATAGAATTCCACCCGATCCAGGCAGCCGGAGTTATCCGCCACATTGTCCGGAGTGATCATGATGTCGGTCGGGTAGTCGGCCGTCACACAGAGCTCGCCGATGGCGGGAACGCCAGCAGCCCAGTCCGCGCTCGGATCGACATTGTCCGTCCAAACATCCGTGCTCAGAACGATGCCTGTAGTCGAGTCGCCAGCGATATCGTAGACGTCAACCGTGACCGTCCAGTTACCCCAGGCGCCATAGTTGTAGGCGTAGTTGTGAGCGTTGGCCCAGCTGATGATCCACCAGCCAGAACCGTCTCCGAAGTTCACTTCGATGTAGTCAACACCGTTGTCGTCGTAGATGTAATTCTGGAACGGGAAGACGACGATCTGACTACCGGAAATCAGGTCACAGGCTGCCGCCGGAGAGACAACCGGATCGTTGGACTCGATGCAAGCGTTCTCGCGCGAGCCAACCTGATCTTCGTTGATATCGAAGGCCCGGGCTTCGAACAGAGCCGTGCCACCGTAATCGTAGCCGTAGGCAGTGTTCAAGAAGACCGAGACATCGAAGGTGATCGAGAACTCGAAGGTCGGGCCGGTGAGGCCGTCGATCTCCTGCATTCCAACATCAACGCCGGTCAGGTCTTCATCAATGAAGAAGTCATTGACGAGGAACTGGACCTTGGAGATGCCGGGCAGGCCGTCGCGGTTGTACTCGGGATAGTCACTGGCCCAAACGGTCAGCGTCACGTTTCCGTCGATGTTATCGACGATCGTGCAATCCGGAGTGATCCACGCGAGGCGAGGCTCGGAAACATCTTCGATGATCACGGGGAACAGAATGATCTGAGAGTAGATTCCGTCTTCGTCCACGGCACGGAAGGCAGGGCCGTCCGAAGTCGTGCTGCTGGTGGTACAACGGTAGCCATAGCGGCTGTCGCTGGTGTTGTAAGGATCACCAGGCGTGTTGTAGCCGTAGCCAGCTTCGAAATAGTTCAGGCGCCAGACATCAGGATTGTAAGGCGGCGAGAACTCAGTTTCGACGACGAAGCCAGGATCGGACCACCAGTCACCGTCTTCGCTGCAGCGAAGGTCGGTGCGACGGTCCCACTGATACTTGATACCGAGCATATCACCGTCATCGGACACGTCGGCGTTCACAGCGAACTCCAGAGTATGGAGGTTCGTGTAGTCACCGATAATCGCGAGGACGCCACCAGTTTCCGAGGATCCCGGAGGATCACTGTGGAAGAGCTGGAGGTTCAGATAGTCATCGGTAGTCGAGACGGTATCGTCACCGGTGTTGTTACCGGAGCGATCATGGGCGCGGGCACGGAAGAAGTAGTATCCGCGGTCCTTGCCGTCCCAATTGTACATGAAGCGCACTTCGATCTCGTTGTCGCGACAGTCGCCGTTGACGAACTGCGGACGTTCGATGGCTTCAATGAAGGTTCCGGGGAGTCCGCCGGGCAGACCATCAGCGTCAGTCCAAAGCTCAACGCTAACGGCAGGCGCGTCTCCGCCGACACCCTGAAGGATGCCATTATCGAGCGCGGTCAAGTCGTAGTACATGTCGCCGTACTGGGCGTTCTTCGTTCCTTCGTTGCCCTCATTATCGTTGGGAGCATCGATGGGATGGTAGGGAGCGATATCCAGGTTGGTTACCCAGGGATCCTGCTCGTCGCCCACGGACACCCAGGTGTCGGTGGTACCGGCGAAGACACCGTTGATGTAGAAATCAACCGTGACCGTGCGCAGGGCCGCAAGAGTGAAGGTATGGCAAACGTTGGGTCCGCCATCAACCAGGACCGGGCTTCCGTCTCCGAAGTTCCAGTCGTAGGTGTACTGATCGTCGGTGTCACACTCCATGACGATAGCCATGCAGAGTTCAGCATCGACGGCAGTCACGTAACAATCGGCGAAGGTCGGCACGCTGTACTTGTAGAGAACCACCGGGAAGGAAGGCTCGCTACGGTTGCCGTTCACGTCGACCGCCTGAGCGTAGACGTAGAACCAGCCACAGACGCCGTAGAAATCACTATCGACAGCCCAGTTCGCGTCGCCGGCGGTTCCGCCGTTGCGAGTGGCGATCACGCCGTTAAAGGCGCTGGTGCCAGGACCATCGTAGCCGCCGCCATAAAGGTCGGTCCAGTAAGTGGTATCGCCCATGTAGCCATCGCCAACGTTGAAGGCGATAACTTCAACACGAGCAACCGCAGGACCGGAATGGCCGAAGGGACCGGACTCGCCGTCACGATCGCCAACCACGTATTCCAGATGGATCTGGCAGGGTTCCAGGGGAACACCTTCGCCACCACTCTGCACGTCCGCACGATCCCAAGGACTGGTGATCGCGATGGCCGGGTTGAAGAAGTCGTCGACTTCATCGATTTCCGGCTGATCGGGGGCGCAGAGATCCTGCAGGTTGACTTCAAAGTCGTCAGACACCCACCACTGTCCCCACTGGTCGCAAGACCAGATGCGGGCGGTCATGTCATCGTAATGCTCGAACCAGTAGACCCAGGGAAGCGAGAAACCGTTGGGGTCGTAGCTGAAGAGTTCTTCAGTCCAGACGTTGGTTCCATCGCTCGAGGTGAACTCGAAGAGCAGGCTGTCCAGCGGATAACCGCTGTCATCCATGGAATTCCAGTCGTCGAAACGAACGGGAATACCGACAGGATCCTGGAAGCAATTCCAGGTGCCCAAGGGCCACTCGTTGGTATAGAACGGGAGTGTATCGAAGGTCGGGAAATCGCTCTTCGTGACGATCTCCTGAGCCGTGGCCATGTTGCCAGCCTTATCGTAAACCGTGAAGTCCACAGTCCACACGCCAGCATCATAGTTATCCCACACGATGTCCTGATAGGTCTCCCCACAGGCAACAGTGATCATGTGGTAGAAGGGCCACTCAACACTCGACAGCTCGATGGTGAAGTAGTCGCATCCGCTCACGCAGTTGCCGACGTCAACATCATCAGCTTCGAAGGTGCTTCCCAGGTCGGCGTGATGTTCATCGAAATCACAGACCAGGAAGTCGTTGGGGTTCACCCAGTCGTTGTCGTAGGGACCTTCATCCGCAACAAAGGGGATGTTCTCGACGTCGAAGCTGGTCACGGCCGGAGGATCGATCTCCAGGCAGATGTTCCAGGTCTCAGTCAAGCCGGTCACCGTGACGTTGCGGCCGGAATCAACCGGAGTGTACTCGACGATGTACACGTCAAGCGTGTAGCTGCCGAGACCCGCAAAGGTGTGGGTGATGCCAGACGTGCCGGGATCGAGAGCACCGACGCTGGTCACATAGTGACCGCCGTCGCTGAAGTCCCAAACCACGTCGTAGGTGGTGACGTTATCGGCGAGGTTATCGTCGGTAAAGGTCACCGTGAAGGGCAGGGTCAGGAACTCGTTATCGTAGTAGTTCCCGTCCGCATGCTCTTCGGCAAGGTTCAGAGCCGTCGGCATGTCGGACTTCCAGAATATCTCAGGGGTCGCCCACCGAGTATTCGCAGGATCCGCATTGTCGGTACTCATGGCGTGGAAGTAATACCAGCCACCCACCGCGGGCAGATCCGCTTCGTCGAAGTCGCAGCCCCAGCTGTCGGCGCCAGCGTCAGTCGCGCTGCAAAGCATGCCGAAGTTGGGCTCAGCCGGAGGCAGAACCATGGAATCGTCATAGTAGAAATCCACCGCGGTAATCGCGGGATCCACCAGACGGTCCGTGGCGTAAACCGCCAAGGGCCATTCATCCTGGCTATCACCATACACACCGGCAACGGTGGGATCGGTGAATTCCAGGTCGCCGAGGCAAGTGTCAACGAGCGTCGCAGTAATGGTCGCCGTGTCTTCACCGTCGCACCAGCCGTCATAAACGGTCACGGAGATATCGTAATCGCCGTAGCCGCAGGTCTCGGTGTCAAAGGTGAAGGTGACCGTGGACTGGTGAGGATCGATCTGGTTAGTCGTCCAGTTACCAGCGCAGGTCGGCGCGTCGAACGCGAAGGTCAGGCCGGGCTCGACGTTGTCGTCGGAGCTCAAGCCAGCGCTGACTGTCACCATGCGGTTACAGTGATCAATGGAGACCACCTGAATCACCGCGCTGGGCTCGCAGCTCTTGACCCAGTTCACGGACTCGCCCAAACCGACGGTACCATCATCGAGAACACCCTTGGCCCAGACCGTGTGGGTCTCAGGCTCGAAGGAATTGTTCACGTTGACCGTGTACTCGTAGGGGGCATCGTAGTCGACGTGACGGGGCACGTCCTCACCGTCAAAGTAGAATTCTACCTTGGCGATGGAGGGCATGTCGCGCACATCAACGTCGGCCGCGAATGTCACCTCGCCGCAGAGACAGTCTTCGTCCGCGGGGAAGGTGATGACCGGGCCGTCAACTGAGACGGTGCCGTAAGTGAGGGTCGCAGTACCAGTGCCCACGTTTCCGCAGTAGTCGGTGACCTCGAAGGTGACGGTGTTCGCACCGGCATCAAGATCCGCACCACAGAATTCGAGACTGGTCGGGAAGGTTCCATTTCCGCCGCCCTCGAGATTTCCATTCAGGAAATACTCGTAGCTGACGTAGTTGGCCTCCGTGACGCTGACCGCAAGGTCGACGCACTGCTCGTTATAAAGATCACTCGTAGCCGGAGTGAGAGTTACTACGGGATCGGTTGTGTCATTACAAAGATAGACATCAACCTTCTCCGAAGCCTCATTGCCCTCACCATCCTTCGCAACCACCTCGACTTCCACCTCGCCACAATCGGCGGGGAAGTCGCTGGCGCTCACGTCGAACTCGAAGTTGTAGCTCGCGGCGTCAGTGAGAGCCACGGATTCAACTTCCTCTCCGTCTACATAAAGCGTAACGGAGGCCAGGCCAGGATCCGTATCCCGTGCGGTACCTTCAACGGTGAAGGCGCTGCACTCGGAATCATCCTGGTCTGGAGAGTCGATGGTGACAACGGGAGGGATCTCATCCGGTGCCGGGTCAGTCGTGCACCCGACGAACCAGAGGCTCATCGCAAGAACAGCGATAAAGCCAATGAAAAGCTTCCGTGTCATTTTGTTCCTCTCTCCTCTTCAGGTAAGCTGCCCGTAAAAACATCAAAAAACTGGGCAGGCACGCAATTACGGCCACCCCAGAAGGGTGACCATTTCGGAGTTTTGCCAAAGTCGGAAAAACCCGTCAATCTATTTCTAAACCCAAAGTTAACTTCAACATCCTCGGTCCTGGAAAGGCCGCGGAAAGGATCTTCAGATTCCCCAATCGCGTCAAGCGGTAACTTGTCTCTTCCACAAAAAAAGAGAAGTTCCGCTGAAACGCTTCAAAGGAACTCTCTGGGTACGAGGATCGGGGCATAGTGTCAGGCAAGGTGGGCCGATCCTTTGATCCGATGTCGAATCTATGTCCGGTGCGAAGGGACGGAATTGAACCGCCGACACGCGAGTTTTCAGCCCGCTGCTCTACCGACTGAGCTACCTTCGCAAGAACGCCTACTCAAACAAATGAGGACGATCCTGTCAAGCGGGTTAGGCTCATGGATTTATCGTTGGTTGAGGAAATTCCAGGCAGATTGCACAATGTCGCTCAACTCCAACTTCTCCGCTCGCCAGGCTAGCAGATCCCATGCCTTCCCCACATCGGCCACTAATAGCGCAGGATCCCCTTCTCTCCTAGTGGTTTCCGACACTTTTAATGGCAATCCGGTCACATTTTTTACGCAGTTCGCCACCTCCCTGACCGAAAAACCGCTGCCTGTGCCCAAATTCAGGGCAGTGCGAAGCCCATTCCCTAAAACTTCCAGCGCTTTAAGATGAGCCAGGGCCAAATCTTCCACATGGATGTAGTCGCGAATGCAGGTGCCGTCAGGGGTCGGGTAGTCCTGCCCGTAAATTTTCAGTTCGCCACCCTTGGCCGCCGCTTCCAGGGCCAGGGGAATCAGATGGGTTTCGGGATCATGACGCTCCCCATGATCATCCAGAGCGCCGGCCGCATTGAAGTACCTGAGGCTGGCGTAGTCCAGGCCCATGGCTGGGGCCACATGCTCCAGGGTTTCCTCGATGGCCAGCTTGGTTCCGCCATAAGGATTCACCGGCCTGCGGGGATCATCCTCTTTAAAGGGACGTCCTTCTCCCATGCCGTAAACCGCCGCCGAGGATGAGAAGACCAGCTTGCGCACAGGACTGTCGGCCATGGCTTCCATGAGGGCCAGGAAACCGCCCAGGTTCTCGCGATAGTATCCGAGAGGATCGGCGATGGAGTGGGAGACAATGCTCAGAGCCGCGAAATGCACCACGGCTTCACTTTCCGCGAGCAACGTGTCCATGAGATCCCGCTGGCGGATATCCCCATGCACAAATCGGATGGGCTCGGGCACGGCATCACGATGGCCGGTGCTCAGGTTATCCAGAACGGTGATTTCATGGCCAGCAGCCAGGGCGCTGCGAATAAAGCTGCCGCCGATGTATCCTGCGCCGCCGGTGACCAAGAGCCTCATTTGCGTCCTCCCCGCTCCTTGAGCCACGGCGCAAGGTATTGTCCCGTAAGCGATTCCGACACTTTCACCACGTCCTCGGGGCTACCCTGGGCCACGATGCGCCCCCCC
>RRYU01009847.1_pt1 | contig 62266 bp, 60 predicted proteins | sample 2162651 | NCBI WGS metagenome assembly RRYU01 (sample SAMN10267283, study PRJNA491782) | microbial mat metagenome | isolation source: biomat in the production well | place: Japan: Minami-Kanto gas field, natural gas well KTG3 | collected 2017-06 | reverse complement strand
AATTAATCAGGGAAATGAAAAAAGAAGTGGTACCGGTGGGCGGACTTGAACCGCCACGCCATCGCTGGCAATGGATTTTGAATCCATCGTGTATACCAATTTCACCACACCGGCAAGGAGGTAGCATTATAGTGAATCATTCCAAAGTCGCAACTGCTATCTGTGTTGGATAATCCTAATTTTAAACGACGATGTTGATGTCTTTGGCTGGTTTTAAATGAGCAGAGGCATAACTACGGCGATCACCTTGGCGACGATCTCCTTCTGAACGGGTGTCAAGCATTACAGGTACTTGCCTAATACGCCTGTCGGCCTTTCGCCTGTCTCCCATACTGCGCTTTACTTTGGTGTTATTTATCTCCATTACTCCCTTTCCCGCTAAAAAATCATATTATTTCTTGAAAATATATTAAGGGTATTGCCTGGTCAAGTTTCAGACAAATATGTGCGAAGATTGGATTGGTAAACAAACATCCTAAATATGGGCTTTTCTGGTATGATGCGCCCCCTATGAAAACCAGTGATTTTTATTTTGATTTGCCTGATGAATTGATTGCGCAACTGCCGGTAAAAGAACGCAGTGGTAGTCGTTTGCTTCTCCTTGATGGTGTCAGTGGTGTAACACAGGATCTACAATTCAGGGATCTGATTGACCAAATCAATGCCAATGACCTGTTGGTTTTTAACAATACCCGTGTAATCCCTGCGCGTCTTTATGGGCATAAGTCCAGTGGTGGCAAGGTTGAGGTGCTAGTTGAGCGGATTATGGATAACCATCAGGTGGTTGCGCATGTTCGTGCAAGTAAATCCCCCAAAGCTGGTAGTCGTTTAACACTCGAAGGTGAATTTGAGGTAGAGGTTCTTGGCAGGGAGGATGCACTGTTTTTATTACAGTTTCCGGATGAGGTTTTACCTCTATTACAGCAGCATGGCCACATGCCATTACCTCCATATATTGATCGTGATGCCGATGAGTTTGACAGCAATCGCTATCAAACTGTCTACGCAACTAAAGATGGTGCTGTAGCAGCACCTACAGCGGGACTGCATTTTGATGATGGGATGATGCAGATACTCGCGGATAAAGGGATCGCCAAAGCCTTTGTGACCTTGCATGTGGGGGCAGGTACCTTTCAGCCGGTTCGGGTTGAGAGTATTGCTGATCACAAAATGCACTCTGAGCTGGTTGACGTTGATTCGGAGGTTTGTAATGCAATTGCTGCTACGCGCAAACGTGGAGGGCGGGTGATAGCAGTTGGAACCACGGTAGTACGCTCATTGGAAAGTGCGGCGCGTGATGGTGAATTAAAGCCCTATTATGATGAGACTGATATTTTTATTACCCCTGGTTATCGCTTTAATGTAGTGGATTCAATGATCACTAACTTTCACCTGCCAGAGTCGACCTTGTTAATGCTGGTATCGGCCTTTAGTGGTGTCGATGCAATCAAATCGGCCTATGCCCATGCCATTTTGCAGGGGTATCGTTTTTTTAGTTATGGGGATGCGATGTTTCTTCAGCCTCATCCATCTGCCATCGCAGGTAATCGTTAATGCAATTTGAACTACTAAATAGTGATGGTCTGGCTCGCAGAGGACGGTTAAGATTTGCGCGTGGCACTATCGAAACCCCGGTATTTATGCCTGTAGGAACCTATGGCACGGTAAAGGCAATGACACCTGAAGAGCTTACAGGTATTGGTGCCGAAATTGTGTTGGGTAATACCTTCCATCTGTTTTTACGTCCGGGGATGGATGTGATTAAATCTCATGGTGATTTGCATGACTTCATGCACTGGGAAAAGCCGATATTAACCGATTCCGGTGGTTTTCAGGTTTTTAGCCTGGGTAATTTGAGAAAAATCACAGAGCAAGGAGTGAGGTTTAACTCCCCGATTGATGGTCATAAGGTTTTTATGGGGCCAGAGGAGTCGATGCAGGTACAGCGGGATCTTGGCTCTGATATTGTGATGATCTTTGATGAGTGCACACCCTATCCGGCTACAGAGAAAGAGGCCCGGGAGTCGATGGAGTTGTCGTTGCGCTGGGCCAAACGCAGTAAGGAAGCCCATGGCGATAATCCCAACGCCCTTTTTGGTATTGTTCAGGGGGGGATGTATCCCGATTTACGTACGGCATCATTAAATGGGTTGGAGCAAATCGGCTTTGATGGCTACGCTATTGGCGGTCTGTCAGTGGGTGAACCCAAAGAAGAGATGATCAAAATTCTCAATCATCTTGGTCCTATCATGCCACAACAGGCACCACGTTACTTAATGGGTGTAGGCAAACCGGAGGATATAGTCGAGTCAGTATTGCGCGGGATAGATATGTTTGATTGTGTGATTCCGACACGAAATGCGCGCAATGGATTTCTTTTTACCCATAGCGGTGTGGTGAAGATCCGCAATAGCAAGCATCAACTGGATACTAATCCGGTCGATGATCAGTGTGACTGCTATACCTGCCGCAATTACAGTCGTTCCTATTTGCGTCATCTGGATAAGACGGGGGAGATCCTGGGAGCACGATTAAATACAATTCATAACCTCCATTACTATCAAACCCTGATGCGTGGATTACGCGATGCCATTGCTGCAGGTACACTGGATGAGTTTGTGAACCATTTTTACCAGGCAAGGTCACAACATCGGCCAGCTATGGCATAATAGCGACCTTTGTCTCAGTATAGACTGAGACTGAATAACGATTACAAGAACACTTAACGAAATCAAAGGAAACACACATGAGTTTTTTTATCTCTGATGCGATGGCAGAAGCAGGAACAGCAGCACAACAACCCGGTATGTTTGAAGCGCTCTTCCCCTTTGTAGTTATCTTCATTGTCTTTTACTTTTTGCTGATTCGTCCGCAGCAGCGTCGTGCCAAAGAACATAAAAATATGACGGAAAACCTGCAAAAAGGTGATGAAATCGTCACCGCGGGTGGTCTGCTGGGTAAAATCACCTCTGTTGGTGATGAGTTTGTTAGTGTTGAACTGGCAGATGGGATTGAGGTCAACCTGCAGCGTGCTTCAGTAACATTGCTGATGCCTAAAGGTACGATTAAAAACTTAAAATAAGCTATCAGAACATGGTGTGGCTTCAACAAGCTGTACCATGACTGTGTACTGACTCAGTCGATAATAAAGCGACGCCTAAAGGTTATCCGATGATTAATCAATATCCACTGTGGAAATATCTGCTTATTGTTGTATTTCTGATCTTGGGTGCTATCTATGCACTGCCAAACCTCTATGGCGATGATCCTGCATTACAGATCACCGCAACCCGGATGTCTCAGGTTGATAAATCAACCCGGGATCGTGTGATTAAAGTCCTGGATGAGAAAAAGCTGGCGTATAAATCCTATGAGTTAAACAGTGATGCTTTACTGGTTCGCTTTGCTGATACCGAAGTTCAGCTAACTGCATACGATTCTGTTCGTGAAGTGTTGGGTGATAGTTTTACGGTTGCACTCAATCTGGCACCGGCAACACCTGACTGGTTGCGCGATTTAAATGCACTACCTATGTATCTGGGGCTGGATTTGCGTGGTGGAGTACATTTCTTGCTGGAAGTGGATATGGATGCAGCGGTCAATCAGGCCAATGCCCGTTATGTTGAAGATCTGCGTTCACAGATGCGTAGCGAGAAAATTCGATATTTAACCATTCTAAGCCGGACTGACCATGTTGAAGTCCGTTTCCGTGATATTGATTCACGTAACAAAGCTGTCGATACCATTCGTGATCAATTCCGTGGACTGGAACTGGAAGAGGTCGATCGCAATGGTGAAATTTTTCTGTTAGCGAAACTGTCCGAAGCCGAAGCCAAAGAGGTTCGTACCTTTGCGATCAAGCAAAATATTACGACCTTGCGTAATCGTGTCAATGAGTTGGGTGTCGCTGAGCCGGTGATTCAGCAGCAGGGTGAAAATCGCATTGTAGTTCAACTCCCTGGCATTCAGGACACTGCTAGAGCTAAGGAAATTCTCGGTGCAACTGCTACTTTGGAATATCACATGGTGGATGACAAACACGATGTGCGTGAAGCGATGAATGGCAGAGTACCACCGGGTTCGCGTCTGTATACAGAGCGTGATGGTCGTCCGGTACTGTTGTACAAACGTGTAATTATTACCGGTGATCAAATCATTGATGCAGCATCAAGTATTGACCAGCAAACAGGTAGCCCTTTGGTTAGCGTCACCCTGGATAGCAAAGGTGCAATGAAGATGAGCCGTAATACCCGTGAAAATGTGGGTAAGGGAATGGCAGTTGTCTATATCGAAACCAAAACCGAAACCAAAACTATTAATGGTAAAAATGTTCGCACTACCAAGCGTATCGAAGAGGTTATTAGCATCGCGACCATTCGTGAACACTTTAGTAAACGTTTCCAGACCACAGGGCTTGATTCAACTGAAGAAGCACGCAACCTGGCATTGTTGCTTCGTGCTGGTGCGCTGGCAGCACCTATTGAGATCGTCGAAGAACGTACCATTGGCCCAAGCCTGGGTCAGGAGAATATTGATCAAGGCTTTAGTTCTGTGATTATCGGCTTCTCTTTTGTGCTGGTATTTATGCTTGCCTGGTATCGTGGGTTTGGTGTGGTAGCAAATATTGCCCTGGCATTGAATTTGGTGATTATTGTGGCCGTTCTGTCGATGTTACAGGCAACCCTGACACTGCCTGGTATTGCTGGTATCGTGCTGACCGTAGGTATGGCAGTGGATGCGAATGTATTGATCTTTGAGCGAATACGAGAAGAGATCCGATCAGGGAATACACCCCATGCGAGTATTCATGCCGGATATGACAAGGCGTTCTCAACCATTCTTGATGCAAATGTTACCACCTTGATTGCATCACTGGTGTTGTTCGGGTTTGGTACCGGCCCGATTAAAGGCTTTGCGATCACACTCTCCATTGGCATTATTACCTCAATGTTTACAGCCATTATGGTGACACGTGCTGTGGTGAATTTAAGTGTTGGCGGTAAACGCCTGAAAAAACTGTCTATCTAACGGAGTCTGTCAAAATGCAATTATTAAAAAGTGAGACTCACTTCAAGTTTATGAGCAAGCGTCGTATAGCGACGATCTTTTCTCTGATTTTGATCCTGATTTCTATCGGTAGTTTAGCCACACGTTCGCTTAACTTTGGTATCGACTTTACCGGAGGTACTTTGATCGAAGTAGGCTACCCGGAATCGGTAGAGCTGACAGATATTCGTGCTGCTTTATCAAAAAGCGGATTTAATGACGCAATTGTACAGCACTTTGGAACCGCCAAGGATGTACTGGTTAGAATTGCGCCAAGAGAAGATACCTCCAGCGCCGAATTAAGTGATAAAGTGTTTTCAGTGCTGGAAGCACAAAATGACACTATCAAAATGCGCCGTCAGGAGTTCGTTGGCCCACAGGTGGGTGATGAGCTTGCCAATGATGGTGGTCTGGCAATGGTATACGCTCTGATCGGTATCCTAATCTATATCGCGCTACGATTTGAATATCGCTTTGCAGTAGGTTCGGTTGCAGCATTAATCCATGATGTCATTATTACCATTGGCTTTTTCTCACTGTTTCAGGTGGAATTTGATTTAACCGTACTGGCTGCGGTGTTGGCTGTCATCGGTTACTCCCTTAACGATACCATTGTGGTGTTTGATCGTATTCGTGAAAATTTTCGCAAGATGCGCAAGGGTACATCCGAGGAGATTGTTAATCGTTCTTTAAATGAAACCCTCTCGCGTACCATAGTGACCTCGTTGACTACCTTGCTGGTCTTGGTTGCACTATTTGTGTTTGGGGGGGAATTGATCCATGGCTTTGCCACCGCGTTAATTATTGGTGTAATGGTTGGTACCTACTCTTCAATCTACGTAGCCAGTGCTGCTGCACTGTCATTGGGTATCAGTAAGGAAGACCTAATGCCTGTGGAGAAAGAAGGCGCTGAACTGGATGACTTGCCTTAAGATTCAAATCTGTTTTTATTGAATCTTTCAGCGGTAGATCTGTCAGGTCATAAAGAAGGGTGTTACTCGCTTAAGGATATTAAAGTTGAGACAACTGTTTAAACTGACACTGCTGTTATTGCTCTCTTTTTCGGTGTTTGCCGCACCGCCGCTTTCTTATCGCGCCAAATACAATGTTAGTGCTGATGGGATCCCTATGGGAGAGATGTGGCGCATCCTTGAGAATAATGGCGATAAACTTGAGCTTAAAAGTAGCATGAAAACTACCGGGTTTGTGGCTTTGTTTAAAAAGGTAAAGGTTGAAGAGACAAGCCAGATGTTGTGGGATGAAAAGGGCAATGCTATCCCATTAGGCTATCACTATAAAAATATTACCAACGGTAAGACCAGGGAAGAGCATGTCAGCTTTAACTATGCTGCTAATAAGGCTACCAGTAACTACCATAACGAGATTAACGAGTACAACTATCAGGGAGAGTTCGATAAACTGACTTTTCAGCTGAATCTCGCTGAGTCTATTCGTCGAGGAGAAAGGGAGATCACCTTTAATGTGTTCGATAAAGGCGAGATTCGTGAATACCAGTTTAGGGTTGTTGGTCGGGATAAAATAAAAGTACCTGCAGGTAGCTTTGATGTGATTGAGGTTGAACGGATTAGTTCAAACTCTGATCGTAAAACCCGGTTTTGGTGTGCAACCGAACGCGATTACATGATGGTAAAAATTACTCAGGATGATGATGGACATACCATTACCAGCGAAATGATTTCATACGAACTGGCTGAATAATTCTCAGCTAAAAATTTAGTAGTCTTGCTAGTACCTTACTGAAAAAGCCACCCGGTGATACGGTTATTTTCGCATTCTCAACATTAAGCTCATCCAGATCATAGCGACTGATTTCAATCCCGGCTTCGCTGTACATCTCCATGGAAAGTTTCAAATCATCAGCCCAGCGCGATAGAAAGTCTTCACTGGGATTGATAAAGACCACTCGAGCAATATCATCCTGAATCAGTTTGGATGCGCAGCGCGGGCAGGGTGGATGTGTCACATAAACCGTGCAGCCTTTTAGATCCCTGTTAGCAAAGATCATTGCGTTCTCTTCGGCATGAATGGTGAGGTTGAGTTTACAATTACGATCAGCAAGACGCTCAGGGGTATCGTGTATTCCGGCTGCAAAGCCATTATATCCAAGGGAGATAATCCGATTACTACCATCAGTGATTACCGCTCCGACCTGAGAAGATGGATCTTTGCTCCAGGCTGAAATGTGCGCTGCCAAACCTAAAAAGCGGGTATCCCACTTGGTACTCATTAAATACTCCTGAAAACGATTAAACCACCACCCTGATACAGATTGTAGAGTGGATGAAACCAGGGTTTATTCTAACCATGAAAGAAGACGATGCGCCAGTGATGTTCCTTGCTATAGGTATTAAAATATTGTTCCTTAGTTTTTATGGTGATATGAAAAAAGGCGACACAAGGTCGCCTTCTTTTTATCATTGTTGTATTGACTAGTCGTTAGCGATCACAATCTTGGGGAATTTCGCACTATAGTCCTGTGCCTGTTGTGACAGCTTGGCTGAAGCACGACGGGCAATGTCACGGTATATTTCTGCGATACGGCTATCAGGTGCTGCTGCAACAGTTGGATTGCCATTATCAGCTTCTTCACGGATCTGGATATCCAGCGGTAGTGCACCGAGGAAGTGTGAATTAAAGTCTTTAACCATCTTTTGTGCACCACCCTGACCAAAGATATGCTCTTCATGTCCACAATTTGAACAGATATGGATGCTCATATTTTCAATCACACCTAAAACCGGTACCTCAACCTTTTCAAACATTTTATAGGCTTTGCGCGCATCCAGCAGGGCGATATCCTGAGGGGTGGTCACAATGACCGCACCACTAACGGGTACCTTTTGTGCGAGGGTTAACTGAGTGTCACCTGTGCCTGGAGGCAGGTCGATCACCAGATAGTCAACCTCACGCCAGGTGGTGTCGTTTAAAAGCTGTTCCAGCGCCTGTGTGACCATAGGACCACGCCAGATCATCGGAGTATCTTCATCAATCAGATAACCAATAGACATGGATTGAATGCCGTGGCTGAGGATAGGTTCCATCTTCTGACCATCGGGAGAGTTTGGTTTGGTATCTGATACACCGAGCATCCGTGGCTGACTTGGACCGTAGATATCTGCATCAAGAATGCCAACAGTTGCACCTTCAGCAGCAAGAGCCAATGCCAGATTAACTGAAGTGGTTGATTTGCCTACACCACCTTTTCCAGATGCAACTGCGATTATGTTTTTTACCCCTTTAACATGAGAAACACCTTTTTGGGCAGAGTGAGCGATGATATTGGTGTTGATGTTAATTGTGGCGCTACTAACACCTTCAACAGCCTCAATCAGCTTGCTAAGCTCGTTGGCAAGTTGCTCATGATAGCCTTTGGCAGGGAAACCAAGTTTGACCTCGATTTCTACCTTGTCTCCATCAATGGCGATATTCTTGATACATTTGGCAGCAACCAGATCCTTTTGCAGATAAGGATCAACATATGCTGCAATAGCAGACTCTATTTGAGGCTGAGTAACGTTTGACATTCATTTAGCTCCTGAACAGTTTCAACAAGCCACGGATGTGATTGATTGTTAGTGGCTGTACAACAAAATTTCTCTAGCGGGCGAATCAGGCATTATCACAAAACACTAATATATATACAAACTCCATTTTTAAAAGGGTTCATCCGTTTTTTATGCCATTTACGCTCATAAGGTGCTAGCGCGTTACCCCCATACTTGGTACTGTATTCGCGTTTTTCAACTCCCTATAGTAGATAGTCAACTAACATGTCAGAGAATCAACGCAAGATCCTGGTAACCAGTGCGTTACCCTATGCAAATGGCCCTATCCATTTGGGGCATTTGGTGGAATATATCCAAACTGATATCTGGGCACGGTTCCAGCGAATGCGTGGTCATGACTGTATCTATGTCTGTGCCGATGATGCTCACGGAACACCGATCATGTTGCGGTCGCAGAATGAAGGGATCACACCGGAAGAACTGATAGATAAGGTCTGGAAAGATCACAAAGCTGATTTTGATGGCTTTAATATCGCTTTTGATAACTATTACACCACCCATTCCGATGAAAACCGTGAGATCTCTTCATACATCTATACCCAGCTTCGTGATGCCGGTCATATTGATCGACGGGTGATTTCGCAGGCCTATGATCCGGTCAAGGAGATGTTTTTACCAGATCGTTTTATTCGTGGTACCTGTCCAAAATGTAAAGCAGAAGATCAGTATGGTGACTCCTGTGAAGTGTGTGGTAGCACCTATGATCCAACAGATCTAATAAACCCTGTTTCTGCGATTAGTGGTGCAACACCGATTGAAAAAGAGTCTGAACACTATTTTTTCAAGTTGGCTGATTTTAAGGAACTGTTAGAGGTCTATCTGGCTGAAGGGATCCATGTACAGATTGAGATCGCCAAAAAGCAACAGGAGCTGTTTGTTGAAGGGATCAATGATTGGGATATATCACGTGATGGCCCCTATTTTGGATTTGAAATTCCAGATGCGCCTGGTAAGTATTTTTATGTATGGCTGGATGCGCCGATAGGATATCTGGCAAGTTTTAAAAACCTATGTTCCAAACGTGATGATCTCGATTTTGATGAGTACTGGGGTAAAGGCAGTGAAGCAGAGGTCTATCACTTCATCGGAAAAGATATCGCACGTTTTCATACCATGTTTTTCCCTGCTACCTTACATGGTGCTGGATTCAGAATGCCAACTGCGATCTACTGTCATGGCTTTTTGACGGTTAACGGACAAAAGATGTCCAAATCGCGTGGTACGTTTATTATGGCAAAAACCTATCTGGCACATCTGCAACCGGAATATTTGCGTTATTACTTTGCTGCCAAGTTAGGAAGTGGCATTGATGATCTCGATCTTAATCTCGAAGACTTTAAGATGAGGGTCAATTCTGATCTGGTGGGTAAGGTCGTTAATATTGCCAGCCGTTGTGCCGGGTTTATCCACAAGCGTTTTGAGGGACAGTTATCCGCCAGCTTAAGCGAGGATGCGCTCTACTATGAGTTTGTTGCTGAGGGAGAGAAAATTGCCGAGCTCTATGAGTCCCGGGAATATGGTCATGCGATGCGTTCGATTATGGCTTTGGCAGATCGTGCCAATGTATATATTGATGAGATGAAACCCTGGGTACTGGCAAAAGAGGAGGGTAAAGATAAACAGGTGCAGGATGTCTGTACCATGGGTTTGAACCTGTTTAAGGTACTGGTAACCTATCTTAAGCCTGTGGTGCCTCATATGGCTCAGGGAGCTGAGACATTCCTTAATCTTGAGCCTTTATCCTGGCATAACTATCAATCTCCGCTGTTGTCGCATAAGGTCAACAAATTCAAGCCGCTAATGACACGAGTTGAGCAAACCGAGATTGATGCGATTATTGAAGCGTCCAAAACCAGCATGGCTGAGTCAAAGCAATCAGCGCCAAAAGAACCAGAACAAACTAATCCACTCGAACCTGTTGCTGAAACTATAGAGTTTGAGGATTTTGCCAGAATTGATTTGCGCATTGCTAAAATCGTTAAGGCACAACATGTGGAAGGGGCGGATAAACTACTGCAACTGACACTGGATATTGGTGAAGAACGCAATGTCTTTGCCGGAATTAAATCTGCCTATCAACCACAAGATCTGGAAGGACGCTTAACGGTGATGGTAGCAAACCTGGCACCACGCAAGATGCGATTCGGTTTGTCTGAAGGTATGGTGCTGGCTGCAGGTCCTGGGGGCAAGGATCTGTTTATCCTTTCACCGGATAGCGGTGCAAAACCTGGAATGCGGGTTAAGTAATCTAATATCCCTCACCGTTTGGTGAGGGATATTATTGGTTTTAGACATTAAAGCGAAAATGCATTACATCACCATCGTGGACGATGTACTCCTTCCCTTCAAGACGTAATTTTCCAGCTTCCTTTGCGCCATGTTCACCGTTAAAGGCGATAAAGTCATCATAGGCAGTGACTTCTGCACGGATAAAGCCTTTTTCAAAGTCGGTATGAATTACTGCTGCCGCTTGTGGTGCGGTTGCGCCAATCTTGACAGTCCACGCCCGAACTTCTTTTACCCCGGCAGTAAAGTAGGTTTGTAATCCCAGCAGTTTATATCCGGCACGGATAACCCGGTTTAATCCTGGCTCATGTAGTCCCATCTCTTCAAGGAAGATAGAGGCTTCCTCTGCCTCAAGTTCAACCAGTTCTTCTTCAATGGAGGCACATACAGCAACCACCTCTGAGCCTTCATTTGCTGCATAGTTGCTCACAGCATCAAGAAAAGGATTTTTTTCAAATCCATCTTCAGCAACATTGGCAATATACATGGTAGGTTTAATGGTTAGCAGGTGTAGATCGTGTAGATGGGCTTTTTCATCAACACTCAAATCCAGCGTGCGAATCAAATCCCCAGCTTCGAGATGGGTACGGGCTTTTTCTATCGTAGCCAGTTTAGCGATAGCTTCCTTATCGCCACTTTTAGTTTGCTTGCTAACACGTAAAACAGCTTTTTCGACAGACTCCAGATCTGCCAGTGCCAGTTCGGTGTTAATAACTTCAATATCATCAAGTGGGCTAATCTTTCCCGAGACATGAACGACGTTTTCATCCTCAAAACAGCGTACAACCTGTGCAATAGCATCGGTTTCACGAATATTGGCGAGGAATTTATTGCCGAGTCCTTCCCCTTTGGATGCACCGGCAACCAGGCCTGCGATATCGACAAAGTCCATGGTAGTTGGAATTATGTTTTGTGGCTTAACAATAGCGGCCAATTTATCAAGACGTGGATCCGGAACGGGAACAACGCCTACATTCGGTTCAATGGTGCAGAAAGGGTAATTTTCAGCCTGTATCCCTGCTTTGGTCAAAGCATTAAACAGTGTTGATTTACCGACATTGGGTAGTCCAACAATTCCGCATTTTATTCCCATGTTTTCTCTATCTGTCTGTTATTAGCGTGGTTCGCTATGTAGTGTATTCATAACCAGTTGCTGTTTTCCGCTGATCATCTCAGGCAGCAAGTTGATTGCTCTGTTGATGGCATGTTCAATTTCAATCTGCTCATCGCTTGTGGGCTTACCCAGTACATATCCTGTAACCTTGCTGGTATGACCAGGATGTCCAATGCCAATTCGAAGACGGTGGAATGATTTACTCCCAAGGCAGGCAACCGTATCTTTAAGACCGTTATGGCCACCATGACCACCACCTGTTTTAAAGCGTACACTACCAGAAGGTAAATCCAGCTCGTCATGAACCACCAGGATCTGTTCTGGCTCAATTTTGTAAAAGTTGGCAAGTGCTGCGATCGCCTGACCGCTTTTATTCATAAAGGTATCCGGTTTTAATAACCAGATGTTTTGGAAATGGATCACAGTATTGAGTGCATCGCCATGAAATTTGTTCTCATGTCGTAGTGATTCACCTAACTGGGAAATTAGCGCATCAATAAACCAAAAACCGGCGTTATGTCGCGTCTTTTCGTATTGGTTGCCTGGATTACCCAGTCCAACAATAAGTTTAAGTTGCAACGACAACACCGGTCTCCGGAGTCAGGTCAGAGGAGGGAGGAGTTACTCTCCAGCCTCTCCCTCAGTTGTTACTTCAGTATCTTCTGTTTCAGCATCATCATCAGACTCAACAGCTGCACGAGGCTTATACACCGATGCAATAGGTTGATCGTGATCTTCACCATGCATCAGCTCAACAATTTCTACACCTTCTGGTAGAATGATATCTGACATATGACGAGACTCATCCATACTCAGTTCACCCAGATCAACTTCCAGATATTCAGGAAGGTCTTTAGGCAGACAGCTGACCTCAATCTCAGTGAAGTTATGGTTGATCATGCCGCCATCAATTTTTACGCCGGGAGCATTTTCCTCATTAATGAAGTGTAATGGGATACTCATACGTAGTTTTTCATTGGCTCTGATACGCATAAAGTCTGCATGCATAATGATGGGTTTTGCAGGATGACGTTGCAGATCCTTTAAAACGGCTTTTTGAGCTTTTCCGTCGACATTAATGGTCAGGATACTTGAATAGAATGCTTCATTTTCAAGGTGATGGAACAGTGAATCATGATCTACTGTTAAGGATTGTGGCTCTACATTAGCGCCATAAATGACAGCAGGAACTTTGCCTTCATGACGCAGGCGGCGGCTCGCACCTTTCCCCAGGTCACTACGACTTTCTGCAGTCAGCGTAAAGTCATCATTACTCATTTTATATCTCCAAAAGTTAAAAAAGGACCCTGATGGGCCCGTATTCCACATCTTTGCGACCAAGACATGGAGTGAGGTGTTTTCACACCAAAACCGTTAATCCATATATAGTGAACTTACTGATTCGTCGTTATGAATGCGACGAATAGTCTCAGCCAACATTTCAGCAATCGTAAGCTGACGTATCTTTGGACAGTCTAATGCTTCCTGTTTGAGAGGTAATGTATCTGTAACTACCAGCTCGTCTAGTTGAGAATTATTAATGTTCTCTATCGCCGGACCTGAAAGTACAGGGTGGGTAATATAAGCTCTTACCTCTTTTGCGCCATGGCGTTTTAACGCAGTAGCAGCCTGACAGAGTGTACCGGCGGTATCAACCAGATCATCAATCAATACACAGGAGCGTCCCTTTACATCGCCAATAATATGCATTACCTGGGCAACATTTGCTTTAGGGCGGCGTTTGTCAATAATTGCCAAATCAGCATCATCCAGACGCTTTGCCAAAGCTCGTGCACGTACAACACCACCGACATCGGGTGATACGACCATTAGTTCCGGGCCACCCATGTTCTTCCAGACATCACCAAGTAATAGAGGTGATGCATAGACATTATCAACCGGGATATCAAAAAATCCCTGGATCTGGTCAGCATGCAAGTCGACAGTTAGAAGTTTGTCCACACCTGCCACTGTTAGCATGTTGGCGACTACTTTTGCAGTGATGGCAACTCTTGATGAACGCGGACGGCGATCCTGACGTGCATAACCAAAGTAGGGGACGACAGCGGTAACAGTACGAGCAGATGCACGTCTAGCAGCATCAATCATGACCATTAATTCCATCAGATTGTCGTTAGTCGGTGCACAGGTGGATTGAACAATGAACAGATCCTTACCACGGACATGCTCCAGAATTTCAACCATAACCTCACCATCACTAAACTGTCCAATAATGGCATTACCCAGCGGCATTCCCAAATGGGCGGCGATATCATGCGCAAGCTGGGGATTCGCGTTGCCTGCAAAGACCATCATGTCCGACACTGTGAGAACCTCTTACTTTGCCCGAAGGGTTAGTGTATGGAGTCGTCAGCTTTTTAAGCTGGAATATAGCTGCCTGTGTTTGGGTGTAATGCAAACACCTGCCTCAGTCCAGTATCAAATAAACTGAAACTGTTTGGTAATAATGGCTGGGATGGAAGGGTTATTCGGCCTATGGCCTCACCCTGCTGGGGTCAGCGCCGTAAACACCGCTGTTCCCTCGTTTTCGCTCGGGTCGAACCTTCGGTTCTCATCCCTCCAAACCTGCCTGCGTTTGGGTGTACTTTAAACTTCAAACGCCTGCTAAAAAATGGCTGGGGTGGAAGGATTCGAACCTTCGCATGACGGGATCAAAACCCGCTGCCTTACCGCTTGGCTACACCCCAATTGTTCATTGGCTTGTTAATGCTTCTAACCGACAATATAGCGGTGAGCGATTCAAGCCTTTGGCGATAAAACCACGCCATTTTTGTGGTAGCTGTTTTTGTGCTGCTTCAGCATCGTGTTTGTGATCAAATGCCACAAAGATACAACTACCGGTTCCTGTCATTCGTGCAGTACCAAATTGGGCTAACCAATCAAGAGCTTCTGCAACCTCTGGATAGTGGCGAATAACAACATCTTCGCAAACATTTTTACCAGCACCTTTCAGGAAGTCGCGTATTCTGATGGGTGGACAGTCCCGTGTCAATTCCCCTGAGCGAAAAATTTCTTCTGTTGATATGGAAACTTCCGGAATCACAACAAAAAACCACTTTTCAGGCAATGTAACTGTGGTCAGCTCATCACCTACACCTTCAGCCCATGCTGCAGTACCGAGTATAAATACTGGAACATCTGCTCCGAGGGCCAGCCCGATTTTTGCCAACTGTGTAATGCTTAACTTCAGATCCCAAAGGTAATTGAGTGCAACCAGTGTGGTTGCCGCATCGGAGCTGCCACCGCCAAGTCCCGCTCCTGAGGGCAGGTTCTTTTTCAGTCCTATTGTTGCTCCAAACTGACAGTGGGTTTTTTGTTGTAGCAGCCTGGCTGCCCGGATAATCAGATTATCTTCAGAGGGAACACCTTCAAGAGTAAAATCAGCAATAATCTGAGTGTCATTTGTGGGGGTGATGATGATCTCGTCTGCATAATCGATGATCTGAAAAACTGTCTGTAATAGATGATATCCATCGGTTCGTTGTCCGGTGATATGTAAAAAGAGGTTTAATTTCGCCGGTGCTGGCCAATAGCTTGCTTCAGACTCATTCATCCGCTGCAATTTCCTCCCATTGATAGATCATTAGGCGAATGGATGATTCCTTCTGCTCAATGGTAATTCTTGATGGGATATTGTTGTTATATAGTTTGTGATCTTCATAGACAATATTCCAGTTATCCTGCCGGATAAAACTCGCTTGTCCCAACTCGTTTAATGATTGACGAGCTTCACCGGGCTGAGGGATGCCGACGACCCAGTAACGTAAGGCTTGGATTGGAATTTTCCAGCCTAACTGTTCTTCAAGTAGGGTTTGGGGCTGATTGGAGTAGAGAGTTTCACCATCACTGGTTTCCAGGCTAATGCTTGTATCATTGCCATTGATCCTGGCACTGCCTTGCCCTAAAGGACCTATCAGATTGATTAGATACTCGTCATGCAACTGTTTCCAACGCACAGAAGCGCTCCAGCTTTCATTCTCATTATTAACGGCTACTTTGCCTCGCAGTTTCCATGCAGGAATTTTTGCTAGCTGTTGCTGTAAAGGAGATAGAACGGCTTTATCCAGGTTTTCCGGGGTTTTGGGCAGGCTTGAACATCCGGCACTGACGAACAGCCATAGTAGGAGTAAAAAAAAGGCTCTCATTGATTATGGTTTTTGATAGTTTTGAGTAATACGGGATGTTCAGGAGCAAATTTAAGGGCATCTTCCCATACTGTCTGGGCATTTTGCTTATCACCCATAGACCACAATACCTCACCCAAATGTGCAGATATTTCACCATCTTTGTGTTTATTTGCTGCCTGGCGTAGATATTTAACCGCTTCGGACGATCTACCCAAACGATATAGTACCCATCCCATACTATCTAAAATAGCCGGATCATCCGGCTTTATTTTATAAGCACGCTCGATATACCCAAGAGCCTCTTTATATCTTTGGGTGCGATCAGCTAGGGTGTATCCCAATGCGTTTAATGCTTGCGCATTGTCGGGTTCAATGATGATTAATTGCTTTAAGTCCTTTTCCAGAATATCAATACGCCCTATCTGTTCTGCTGCCATCGCATGAGCATAGAGAATATCCACGTTTTGAGGGTTGATAGCCAGGGCGCGTCCATAGGCATCGACTGCTTGTGGATAATTGCGGTTATTTTGAAACAGTTCGCCTTCAAGAACCAGTCCCTTGAATTGATCTTCTGGAGTCATGTATTGCAGTGAACGCAGGTGTTTCACTGCGACTTCAATGTTCTGTTGTTTTACTAACAGCTGTGCGGCCTTATATTGTGATACGTAGTAATGATCACCGTATTCGACACTACTGTACCAGCTGATTGCGCTTGTGATGTCGCCTCGGTTTTCTGCAATTTGCGCCAATGAATAGCGTGATTCATCAACATGTGATTGACCATTATTAATAAGCGTCTGAAACTGGATTTCTGCTTCATCAAACTCTTTGGCCTGTACTGCCAGTAGTCCAAGAGAGTAGCGTATATCGTTATTATCCTTTATCCGTCCGGATAGAATGCGGAACTGGGTTAAACCTTGCTTGTATTGCTTGGTATTTACCAGTAAACGACCATAAAACAGACGTAGCTCATTATCCTCGGGGTGTTGTTCCACACCTTCCAGTGCCAAAGCCAATGCACGCTTGGTATCGCCTTGTTGATAATAAATTCGAGCTCTTAGTAAAGTGGCATTTCGATGGTTGCGATTTCTGGACAAGAGCTCATCCAGACGTTGTTCGGTTTCATCAATCATATCAAAGCGATGTGCCAGTATTGCTGAAGCATAAAGAAAATCTTCACTATGGCGGTCATCTGCCGCAATACGATCCATGAAGTCGAGTGCCTTCTCCTGATCCTTTGCTTTGGCAAGCATGTTGGCAAGGATAGAATAGCTGCGCTTTTTATTTGTTTCTGTATGTTGAAGTACACGTCGAATATAAGGCTCTGCCTGTTCCAGCTCACCTTTTTGTATAAGTAATGCTCCATAGGATTGGTTGGATTCAGGATCATCGTTGTTTATGTTGACCCAGAAATAGGCAGCAATCTCGGCCATATTCAAGTCTTTATTATAAATGGAAGTCTGCACGGCATATTTTGCCAAACGAGGATCCTTCGTCGCTCTGGCGGCTTCGAGATAAGCTCTGGAAGCCGTGGCATAATCACCTTCTGTTCTGGCAAACTCGGCAACTAACAGGTGATAAGTCAGCTCAGGATCCAGATCAACAGAGGGTAGAGTCTTATACTGCACATCCTGTTGGGGCTGAGAGTGTGGTACTGCCTCTTTGTGATGAGGCTTTGTTGGAATTAACTCATCAGCATCCGGCTTGGTTGGCCCACAAGCAGACAATAGAATAGCTATTGTTATGAATGCCGTGGTTTTAAATAAAGATTTTCGTTTCATACTGTGGAGTATAGTAGAAGCGGTGGTGGTTTTGTCCAGTTGAACTTTCATCTGGTAATAATACTCTGGTTATGTGAAGTCATTACATTAAATATTGTGATCATTGACGGTAATTCTACGGATAATATTCAGTTATTTAGCTGTTACTAATGTTGTATTAATTAGCAACAAAATGACTTTATTACTTGATAAAGGTACCTGCTCTACAGCAAAATGGGCCACTTTAGTGGCGGAAACGATTAATCAGTTTAAATATGGCGCTATACGCTTTTGGAATAAATCATAAAACGGCCCCGGTTGACATCCGTGAACGGGTTGCGTTTACCCCTGAAAAGATGCCTGATGCGTTGCGTCAGTTGACTGCGCAGAATAGCGTGCTGGAAGCGGCCATCCTCTCAACCTGTAACCGTACTGAAATGTATATCGGTATGGAACATGATGATGTAGAAGTCATTCTTGAATGGTTCAGAGAGTTCCACAAACTATCACGCAGTGAAGTTGAACCCTATTTTTATGCCCATCCGGAGCGCGACGCCGTCAAACATATATTGCGCGTTGCCAGTGGCTTGGATTCTCTGGTTCTGGGTGAGCCACAAATATTAGGACAAATGAAGCAGGCATACAGTACGGCTAATCATGCTGGTACCGTCGGCCACATGCTCAACAAACTCTTTCAGCATACCTTCTTAGTTGCAAAGCAGGTAAGAACAGATACCGCGATTGGTGCCAGTGCGGTATCAGTGGCATTTGCTGCTGTGAGTCTATCGAAACAGATTTTCAGTGATCTGGGTGAACATACCGCGTTGTTAATTGGCGCAGGTGAAACCATCGAACTGGTTGCACGTCATTTACACGAAAGCGGCATCGAAAAAATCATTGTCGCCAATAGAACCGTTGAAAAAGCACATAACCTCGCAAAAGAGTTTGGTGGCTATGCCATTGCACTGTCCGAAATCCCGGATCATCTTCATGAAGCGGATATTGTGATCTCTTCTACAGCAAGCCAGCTACCCATTTTAGGTAAAGGTGCCGTGGAAGAAGCATTACGTAGACGTAAACATAGACCGATGTTTATGGTTGATATTGCTGTTCCGCGTGATATCGAAACCCAGGTAGGTGATTTGGATGATGTCTATCTGTACACGGTTGATGACCTTCAGGATATTATTCAAGAGGGCTTGCGTTCACGCCAGGAAGCGGCACAACAGGCTGAAGAGATCATCGATACTCAGGTTACACACTTTATGGGCTGGATCCGCTCTCTGGATGCTGTGGACACCATCCGTAGTTATCGTAGTATGTGTGAAACCACACGCGATGATGCAGCGGATATTGCTTTAAAGCAGCTACGAAACGGAAGAAATCCTGAAGATGTAGTTAATGAATTAGCACGTCAATTAACCAACCGTCTGATGCATGCACCATGTGATCAAATGAAGCAGGCAGGCTATGATGGCCGCAGCGAAATGCTTGATCTGGCTCGTGAACTTTTCAAACTGAACAACAACCTGAATTAACGTCTGTGAAACCATCCTTACTCGCCAAGCTGGAGAATATCTCCGAACGCTTGCAGGAAATTAGTGCCCTGCTAGCAGAACAGGAGGTCATTTCTGACCAGAATCGTTTTCGTGAGCTCTCTATGGAGTATTCACAGCTAAATCCAGTGGTCGAATGTTTTAACCACTATTCGATAGCAGGTAAAGATATCGAAACAGCCCAAGAGATGCTCAAGGATGATGATGAAGAGATGCGGATGATGGCGGAAGATGAAATTGAAGAAGCCAAAGCACGCAAGGAGAAGCTGGAACTTGAATTACAGATGCTTCTCCTGCCCAAAGATCCTAATGATGACAAGAATATTTTTCTTGAAGTCAGAGCCGGTACCGGTGGTGATGAAGCAGCGATCTTTTCTGGTGATCTGTTTCGAATGTATTCACGTTATGCAGAAATGCGCCGCTGGAAAGTTGAGATCATCAGTGAAAGCCTTGGTGAACATGGAGGATATAAGGAGATTGTGGCACGTATTGAAGGCTCAGGAGCCTATTCACGCCTGAAATTCGAATCGGGAGCACATCGTGTCCAACGTGTGCCTGAAACAGAATCACAAGGTCGCATTCATACATCGGCTTGTACAGTGGCAATTATGCCTGAGGTCGATGCGGTAGAAGCGATAGATATCAACCCTGCTGATTTAAAGGTCGATACATTCAGAGCCTCAGGTGCTGGCGGACAGCATGTTAATAAAACAGATTCTGCGATTCGTATCACCCATTTACCGACAGGTACCGTGGTTGAGTGTCAGGACGAGCGTTCACAACATAAGAATCGCGCAAAGGCAATGTCGGTATTACAGGCACGTATCTATAATGCAGAGCTGGAAAAACAGGCATCAGAACAGGCTAATACCCGTAAGTTACAGGTTGGAAGTGGTGATCGCTCTGAGCGAATTCGTACCTATAATTATCCACAGGGCAGAGTGACCGATCACAGGATAAATCTGACCTTGTATAAACTCGATGAGTTTATGGGTGGTGAACTGGATATGGTGATTGAACCGCTGATTAATGAATATCAGGCAGACCAGCTCGCAGCACTGGCTGAATAAGCAGCTCCAATGTCTGTTGCGTTTATGTTTCATACTGCTTTATGACAAAGCATGATCACGATATTAGCGCACAAAGTACTGTAGCACAGGCATTAGACTGGGCGAGCAGGTACCTTGCGGACACAACTAGTAGTGTCACGTTGGATGCACAAATTTTACTGGCACATGTGATGGGTAAAACCCGTACCTGGTTGTATACCTGGCCAGAGCATCTCATCGGTTTGGACTGTGATGAATTTAAATCACTGGTGCTAAGGCGCCAGGCAGGTGAGCCTGTTGCCTATCTTGTTTACCAACGTGAATTCTGGTCACTTCCGTTTTATGTCAATCAATATACCCTGATCCCTCGTCCTGAAACCGAGCTTGTGATAGAAACGGTATTAACACAATATCCACAGGCTCAACTAAAGGTACTCGATCTCGGTACGGGTTCAGGAGCGATTGCATTGGCGTTAGCGTCTGAACGACCTGACTGGCAAATTGTAGCGACTGATATTGATGAAAAGACTCTGGAAGTCGCCAAACAGAATCAGCGCAACCTCAAGTTAGCAAATGTGCAATTTCTATCGGGTTCATGGTTTGAGCCAGTTGCAAATGAAATCTTTGATCTCATTATTTCAAACCCTCCCTACATTGCACAGAATAGTCCATGGCTTCTTCAGGGTGATGTTCGCTTTGAACCATCCCATGCCCTGATCTCCGGTGAGGATGGTATGGACGATATCAAAACCATCCTTTCACTGGCTGGTGCACATCTCAAACCAGGAGGGAGAGTTGTGATTGAGCATGGTTATGATCAAGGCGAGCTGGTTGAAAAATGTATGTTAGACAACCACTTCACCCATATCCAGACTCTCCATGACTTGCAAAATCACCCTCGTATATCTGTTGCCGAATTTCACCACTATTAAAAATAAAGATATTGATTATTTATAAAATGTGGCTAAATTGGGAGCTATGGATTCTGATAACCACAATTTGCTAAAAAGTAGAGAGATCAGGTTTTTTCAATTTCATCCTGATGCCAGACAGGCACATTCAGCAGCCCTGTTTTTAAACGATATTCAAGGCATCGATGAGGCAAGACCACAATCTGATACAGTCCTACATGTACGCTATGATCTGTCACAAATTACCCTTGCTGCAATTGACTCTGCTTTAACCGAACTGGGTTTTCACCTAAATACTACACTGATGGATAAGTTTAAACGCGCGCTTTATTACTATACGGAAGAGGCAGAATGTGCAAACTACGGCTTGAAACCCTGTAGTTGTAGTGATAACTCCCTCCATGTCTATATTTCCCGTTATCAAAGCAAGCAGCATGGTTGCCGTGATACCAGGCCTCCACACTGGCGTAATTATCTATAACTAAAGCCTTCTTTTACTATTTCCGCTTAATTCTTCCCCTTAATTAAGGGCAACTTCGATCCCTCATCTCATGCAGAATCTCGGCGATCTTTTAACGTGATAGATTTGTGATTTCTTCGTGATCCCTTTGCGACTTTTTTCTCTTTTAATAACCACTGAATTGGCAACAAAACCAAGTTGTTGCTGGCATGTATTTATTATCAGGCCGCATGAAATATGGCGCATTAACAATAGGTGATACGATTATGAACATAAATAAACGCTCTTTTTCAATTCTTGCTGGTGTAGTTATATCAACAGCTCTTTTGGCAGCATGTGCCAGTGATATGGATAAAAAAGATAGTATGTCCGGGCATGATTCAATGGATAGTAAGATGACAGACAGCAAGATGATGGACGATAAGATGATGGACGATAAGATGATGGATAGCAAAAAATAAAGAAAGCTGTGTAGTTAGTTAGGATGATAACGCTGCAAATGTAAATAATCAGCGTTACATACTGCCTTGTTGTTGCTACCTTTAGTTTCTAATATCTTTACATAAGAATGCACAATGCAGCGAAAAGTAATCATTGTTGAAGATGATCCAGATATTGCTCGATTGATTCAGTCACATTTGGCTGATAACAACTGCGATGCCGTTATTGCCGAAGATGGTGAAACGGCATTGAAGTTGTTTGCCAGTGAGCAGTATCAGCTAGTGATACTGGATTTGATGCTTCCAGATACAGATGGTCTTACCCTGTGCAGGAAGATGCGTGAGTATGAAACCTATATTCCCATCCTGATGTTGACCGCTAAATCAAGTGAGCTGGACAGGGTATTGGGTCTGGAGATGGGAGCGGACGATTATCTGACCAAACCCTTTAGTGTTCCTGAATTAATCGCTCGGGTTAAGGCGCTATTTCGTCGTATTGATGCCATGCAGCAATCCTCAGTACATGATAATCAGGCTGCGGTTATTCGTGTGAAAAACATGTTGATTGATCATAGTCGTCGAATGGTCACCATTGATCAGAATGGCATTGAATTAACTGCCCGTGAATTTGATCTGTTGCTCTACTTTGCTCATCACCCCGGACAGGTTTTTAATCGCGTGCAGTTACTGGATCAGGTGTGGGGATATAATCATGATGGTTATGAACATACGGTTAACTCTCATATCAACCGCTTACGTAGCAAAATTGAAAAAGATCCCTCAAATCCACAATACATACTAACGGTATGGGGTGTGGGTTATAAGTTTACTGATGGTCGTACTTGAACCATGTTTCGCACTCTTTATGCACGTTTAGCTGCGGTATTGGTTGTGGTATTTATCACCATTGGCGTGAGTTATGCCCTGATCACGACTGCAACCATAAAAAGTTATCTGCAGGAGTTAAGTCAGCACTTCAACCGAGATCTGGCGAAACGGATTGTGGCAGACCGTATTTTGGTTATAGATGGAAAAATAAACCATAAGGCTCTGAAGGGCACATTTATGTCCTATATGGAAATTAACCCCAGTATTGAGATCTATCTTTTAAACAAACAGGGTGAGATTCTCTCTTTTTCAGCAGAGCCAGGTCGGGTTAAACGAAAACAAGTAGATCTTGGACCCATACACTCTTTTTTGCGTGGAGAAGGCTTTCCTTTATTGGGTGATGATCCCCGATCTCATGATCGTCAAAAGGCCTTTTCCGTCACACCGGTACCTTCAGCGGAAAACCCTGAAGGTTATTTATACGTGGTCTTGCAGGGAGAACAGTACGAAACTGCAGAGCGATTGATACAGGAAAGTTACGTTTTTCGTTTAAGTGCCTGGGCGATCACGGGAAGCCTTGGTTTTGGGTTGATTGTTGCTTTATTGCTGTTTCATCTGCTAACTCGACGTATGCAACATCTCTCCGATGTTATGGCGCAATTTCAGACCAGTGAATTTACTCAGCATATTCCTTACAAAGGTGATGTTAATAATAAACAGGATGAGATTGAGCGACTGGGTGCTAATTTTGATGATATGGCACAACGCATGATCCATCTGCTCAGTGAATTAAAGGATCAGGATCAACTGCGTCGGGAACTGGTTGCCCAGATCTCACACGACTTGCGTACACCATTAGCGGCATTACATGGTTATCTGGAAACCCTGAAAATGAAACGTAACCAGCTTGATGAGAAACATCAGCAGGAGTTTCTGGAAATTGCACTACGTCAAAGCAACCATTTAAAGCGCATGACAGAGGAGTTGTTTGAGCTGGCACACCTGGAAGCGCGTGATGCCGAACTAATCATTGAGCCATGTTACATCGCAGAGCTGTTACAGGATATACTGCAAAAGTTTAAGTTAAGGGCAGAGTTCTCTGCTGTTGTTCTGCAAATGTTGCTCCCGGATTCAAATCCTGTGCTGGATGTTGATATAGGATTAATCGAAAGAGCGCTGGATAACCTCATCTCCAATGCTATTGACCATACTCCTGTTGGTGGCAATGTTACAATGGAACTAGAGGTTAAAACTGATGCGGTGATCATCTGTGTTAGTGATAGTGGTTCAGGAATTGCTGAAGTAGATTTACCCCACCTGTTTGATCCATTCTTTCGTGGCCAACAGCAAGGGAAGGACAAGCGCCATGCCGGATTAGGTCTGGCGATCACCAAGCGGATCTGTGATTTGCAGCAGGCTCGTTTGTGGGTAGAGTCAAATGAAGCTGGTGGTGCTAAATTCTGTCTCTCCCTGCCTAAAACAAAATCATCAACGACAAGTTGTTGATTGAAAGCAAGTTACCATCACACATTGTGTCTCAGCATCCCAGTAAAGTTCTGGATAGAGCTATTCAGGGTTTCCTGATTACAAAGAATCACTCGTGATAAAAAAGTGATTATTACGTGATGGCTTCATGAATTTTTTCCATCACTATGTAATCACTGTAATTCAATGGGTGGAGAATCAACAATGAAGACTTTGTTATTAACCGGCACAATGGTTTTGTTTCTAATCCTTGGTGGCTGTGCTGATTCCATAGCGGCTAATGATCACAATGAGATGAAATCTGGACAAATAGAGAGTGCTCTGGAAGTGGCAACTTTTGCCGGTGGCTGTTTCTGGTGTGTAGAAGCGGGTTTTGAGAAATTATCTGGTGTGAAAGAGGTGGTTTCAGGCTATAGCGGTGGTGTGGTTGAACATCCAAGCTATAAGCAGGTTGCATCAGGCAGTACTGCACATATTGAGTCGGTTCAGGTTCATTATGACCCCTCAGTTGTAACATATGCACAACTACTGGATTCTTTATGGAAGCAGACCAACCCAACAGACAATGGCGGTCAGTTTGTGGATCGTGGTGCGCAATATCGAACCGCGATTTTTTACCACAATGAGCAGCAACGACAATTAGCTGAACAATCAAAGATAGCTTTAAATCAATCGGGTCGTTTTGATAAACCTGTAGTTACCGAGATCCGCGCATTTACAAAATTCTGGGAAGCAGAGGAATATCATCAGGACTATTACAAAAAGAATCCGGTTCGCTATAAATACTATCGTTATAGATCTGGACGTGATCAGTTTCTGGAAAAGACCTGGGGTGATGAGCTTCATGCTATGACTACAAACAAAATGAATAAGAAATACACCAAACCTAGTGATGATGTTCTGAAAAAAACTTTAACACCACTGCAATATAAAGTGACTCAGGAAGATGGAACGGAACCATCATTTAAAAACGAATACTGGGATGAAAAACGTGATGGGATCTATGTGGATATTGTAAGCGGTGAACCGCTGTTCTCATCAAAAGATAAATATAAATCAGGTACCGGCTGGCCCAGTTTTACCAAGCCAATCAATAGTGAAAATGTGGTGAAGAAAACGGATTATAAACTGATCTTTCCACGCACTGAAGTACGTAGTAAGTATGGTGACTCACATCTTGGACATGTCTTTGATGATGGACCACAGCCAACGGGTCAACGTTACTGTATTAATTCAGCATCACTACTTTTTATACCTGTAGAGCAACTAGCAGCTGAAGGTTATTCGGATATGAAAATCCACTTTAAATAGCCATGCCTGATCTGTTTCTAAAAGGGAATATCAATTATTCCCCCTTTTTTTTTACGGTTTCCAAGCCAGAGTCCAAATAGGGTGTCATAAACTTTTCTGTTATTTTGCTTCGATTTATCCAACCAACGTTGTACGATAATCTCCTTATTGAGAGATGTAGGTCTGGATGTGAACGATCAACAATTATTGCGTTATAGCCGTCAGATCATGCTGCCTGAAGTTGATGTGCTAGGGCAACAACGCTTGTTAGACGCACGTGTTCTGATCCTGGGGATGGGTGGATTAGGTTCTCCTGTTGCCATTTATCTGGCAGCTGCTGGCATAGGAACTTTGGTGCTAGTTGATTTTGATGATGTTGATATCACAAATCTACAGCGTCAAATCATTCACACCACCGATAACATTGGTAATCCCAAGGTTGAATCGGCCGCTGCACAGATAAAAGCACTTAACCCCGATGTAAAAGTTGAGCTGATCAGTCGTAAGCTGGAAGGGCAGGATCTGATAGAACAGATGAAGTCTGCTGATGTCGTTGTTGATGCGACTGATAACTTTAGTTCACGCTTCGCTATTAACCAAGCATCGGTTATGACTTCGACACCATTGGTTTCAGGTGCAGCAATCCGTATGGAAGGTCAGGTAACGGTTTTTAATCAAACTGCGGATGGACCTTGTTATCGCTGCTTGTACCGGGATGAAGGAGATATGGATATAACCTGTAGCGAAAATGGTGTGCTTGCTCCGGTTGTCGGTATTATTGGTTCGATCCAGGCCAATGAAGTTATCAAGATTATCACCGGAATTGGTGATACTTTATGTGGACGACTGATGATAATGGATGCAAAAACAATGGAAATTCGTACCATTAAACTTAAAAAAGATTCACAATGCCCTGTATGTGGAGTTATGGATGATTAAGTCGATTCATATTACACGAGAAATTGTAAACCAGATTATTTCTCATGCAATGCGCCATGCACAAGTTGAGGTTTGTGGTCTGGTTGCAGCCAAAGGAAACTATCCGGTTTCGGTCTATCCTATAAGAAATTGTGCCAAAGACACTATGGTGCAATATGAAATGGATCCAAAACAGTTAATTGCAGCAATGAAACGAATGCGCGAACAGGATGAAACCCTGTATGCTATCTATCACTCACATCCAGGTTCAGAGCCCGTACCATCAGAAAAAGATATAGAGTGTGCTGAATACCCGGATGCCTATCACTTAATTGTTTCCCTGAAAACTCAGGGTGTTCTGGATATGCATGCTTTTCATATCAATCATGGCAATGTAACAGAAATCAACATTGAAATAGAGTAGATGATTAAATAGTGTATAAGGCACTAAAGAATGTTTTTGAAATCAAATAGATTTCAACCTAAAAAAATCAGGAGTACAAAGTGGCAGAAACCGTTGACGAATTAAGTATTGAATACACTGAAGATGGACAGGTTACCGTTAAACAACTGGATAAAATCGTCCTGACCAAAGGCGCATGGTCTACAATTATTTTTCGTTATCAGGACTGGGATCGCCGTAAAGAAGAGTATGGTCCTGACAAATACACCATTCGTCGTTATCAGAAACGCAATGGTGAATATCAGCAAAAATCCAAATTTAATATCTCCAGCCGTGATCAGGCACGTGCCATTATTGATGCATTAACAACCTGGACCCAAGAATAAAACAACAGATATATTCCAGGATTGATAGATAATAATTTATGACGGTTATTTCATACACAGCAAAGGGAGGTGTTTGATGGCAGAGGAATACATCACTGTTTCCAAGGCGGCACATATGTTGGGTATCAGTCGCCGTGATTTGCAAAAGCTGGTTCATGATGGTGTGCTTATTAGTATGGATGGAAAGGTGCAACTGGAAGCGTTGCGTGCACGTTATCCTCAACTGTCGATGACTGATGGTTCGATGAATGAACGGGTTAAGATGATTCAGTCCTCAGCATTTGGGCGACGGGTACGTCAAACCATTACCCCGGAAACAGATGAGATTGAAAAACAGCTAAAGCGTCGCACTATCGATCTTTCTGTTGCCAAAGCCCGGGCGAAAAAGTATCAGGAGATCCTGCATGAATTGACCAGTTTTCTTGGTCAGATCCAGCTTGATGCCAATGATGAACAAAAGAAAATCATACTGGAAATCAATCACTGGTTAAGCCGGAAATTATGCGATTAAGTTATGGAATATGAAATACAGTTATACCCCAGTGGTCGTAAATTTTTGGCAGAGTCAGAAGAGACCATTTTGCAAGCAGCTCTACGTGCTGGTGTAGCTGTACCATACAAGTGTACCAATGGTACCTGTGGTGTATGCCTGTCAAAAATTAAAGTTGGTGAAATAGGAAAAAAGCTACCTTATGACTACACCATCAGTGAAGCTGATAAAATTCAGGGAAAATTTCTTCTATGCAGAAACTATCCCGGTAGTGATATGGAAGTTGAAGTCAGTGAGATTATGCATCCCAGCGATATTGCAAAACAGCTGATTGAAACTCGTGTACACAAAATAGAACGAATTTCCGATGAACACCTAATACTGGAGCTACGAACTCCACGCTCATCAACATTACAATTTCTAGCTGGACAATTTGTCGATTTAACTATTGAGGGAGTGGATGGTCGCTTTCATGGCACAATTGCAAGCTGTCCCTGCAATGGTATGTATTTGCAGTTTCATTTTCAGAAGAGCCAAGACTCATTTGTCAAATATGTATTTTCTGATTTACAACGTGGACAAGCAATTCGGGTTACAGGACCTTATGGCCAGGTTACATTTAAGGAACAACACACCCACCCGGTTATATTCATCACTCAGGATCATCACTTTGCTGGGGTAAAAAGTCTGATTGAACAGGCCATTAATCTGGAGTTTGATCAGCCCGTCAGGCTTTATTGGGTTATGAGCGAAAGGCGTGAGCACTATCTGGAGAAGTACTGTCGTGTCTGGAAAGATCATTTCGAGGATTACCAGTTCTTTCCTATTACTTTAAAGAAAAAAAGTATGGAACAATCCGACATTCAATCGATTGTTCGGGAAATTGTGAATGAATATCCTATGCTGGGTTTTGACTTGTATCTCTCTCTCTCAAAAACTGATGCACGTATGATAAAACATTATCTCAGTGAAAAAGGCTTTAGTGCTGATCAGATCATGTCGATTAGTAAAAATATCAATTGTTAAATTCTAAGGACAAAAAAAGCCCACATCATGATGATGCAGGCTTTTCTTGAAGATTGATTCTTTAAATAGAATTACTACTTCTTGGCTTCTGCAGTCTTACGACGCTCTTCCATTTGTGCAATGTGCTGCTCGTAAGCGGCTTTTTGAGCTTCCATAGCTTCTTTACGCATCTGTTCCATTTTAGCCTGGAATTCAGCAGCAGCTTTTTGTTGATCTTCCATTGCTTTTTTCTGATCTTCAGTCATCGCTGGAGCACCACCGTAAGGAGCTGCATAACCAGGAGCACCGTATGGAGCATAACCATAAGGACCGTAACCATTGTAACCATTGTAGCCGTTGTAACCATTGTAACCGTTATAGCCATTACCTGAGCCATAGCCATTACCAGCACCGCGAGCTTTTCCACTCATACCAAAGCTGAAATCGCCATCGAAGTCACCAGCGCCATTGCCATAGCCGTTACCATAGCCATTGCCATAACCGTTGTTGTTCCAGTTGTTGTTGTTGTTGCCCCAACCATTGTTACCCCACCAAGCTTGAGCGGTAGAAGCAGCAGCCAGAAGAGCAGTAGCAGCAAGAATTGTGCGAATTTTCATGTGTATTTCTCCGTAACAAATGTTAGTAAAATTGTAAAATCAGGTGTTGCATACTCTCGTCGTCACTTCAAAACTCTACTCAAAAATGACGTCAATGAGAAGCAGTATATTAGAATATTTTGATAATGCAATATATGTGCATGACAAATGTCAATAAAAACTTTTTATGTAAAAACATAAATTCTTAATGCTTAAATGAATTTAACATTAAAATCAACCATATAGAAAATCAATTAAAACCAGAGTATTAAATTAACGTATATTAAATATTATGAAAAAAATACCACATTATCACTGGGATCACTTCCTTAAAATGCTATTTATGCATAAAAGAGAGCTTGTGAAGGGACATCTGTTCGCGTTAATGACTGCAATTGCCAGTGTTCCTGTTCCATTGTTAATGCCATTGCTAGTAGATGAGGTGTTGTTACATGATGAAGGTATTTATATCGCCTTTATGCGCTCCTGGTTCCCGGAGTCATATCTAGGGCCTGTTCTATATATTGGTGTCATTTTGTTGTGCACCTTGCTGTTAAGACTAATATCACTGGTTTTTGGTGTTCTGCAGACACGAACGTTTACCCTGATCGCCAAAGAGGTAACGTTCCAGTTACGCAAACGACTGCTCCTACAGTTACAGCGTATTTCCATGTCTGAGTACGAGTCTGTCGGTAGTGGCACTGTTACTTCGCATTTTGTGACAGATATTAATGCTATTGATAGCTTTATTGCCGCTTCCATCTCAAAAACGGTTATTGCGGTGTTGTCATTACTAGGTGTCAGTATTGTGTTGTTGTTTATGCACTGGCAGCTTGCTTTGGTGATCCTGCTACTTAATCCACTGGTGATCTATTTTACGGTGAAGCAGGGGAGGCGTGTAAAGAACCTCAAGAAACTTGAAAATGCCGCTGTTGAGGAGTTCCAGCAGGAGTTGACCGAAACACTGGATGCTGTTCAACAGATAAGAAGCAGTAATCGGGAAAGCTATTTTATTAATAAAGTGATCACTCATGCTGAGCAGATCAAACAACACTCTGCCAAATTTACCTGGCGTAATGATGCTGCCAACCGCTTGTCGTTTAATATCTTTTTATTTGGTTTTGAAGTATTTCGTGCGGTTAGTATGTTAATGGTACTTTTTTCTGATTTGACTATTGGTCAAATGATGGCGGTATTTGGCTATCTTTGGTACATGATGACACCGGTTCAGGATGTGTTGAATATTCAATACGCCTATTTCAGTGCCAATGCCGCTTTGGGGCGAATCAATCAGATGATGAAGCTGCGTGAAGAGCCACAATACACCACGCTCAGGGATCCTTTCGTAGATAATCAGACTGTCAGTATCAGTTTAAAACACGTTAATTTTAATTACCCGAATAACAACTCAGACAAGCAACGTCCTACAATTAATGATTTAAGTCTGGAGATTATTAAGGGTAAGAAAGTAGCTCTGGTTGGTCCCAGTGGGGGTGGTAAATCGACATTGGTTCAGCTGATCTTGGGACTCTATGCACCTGATAGTGGTCAGATTTTGTTCGATGATGTTCCAATGCATGAGATTGGTCTGAATCTTGTTCGTGAGAATGTAACAGCAGTATTACAGCACCCGGCAATGATGAGTGATTCAATTCGTAACAATCTTACCTTGGGGCGAGAGTGTCATGAAGATCAGGTATGGAGTGCTTTATCCATTGCACAACTAGATGATTTTGTAAAAAAGTTACCACAGCAGCTGGATACATTAATTGGGACACAAGGCGTCAGGTTATCCGGTGGTCAGCGACAACGTTTGGCAATTGCGCGGATGGTGTTGTCGGATCCGGCGGTGGTTATACTGGATGAATCAACATCAGCACTGGATACCCGCACCGAAGCAAAACTGCATGATGCTTTACAACAGTTTCTGCAAGGGCGAACTACGGTTATTATTGCGCATCGCTTAAGCGCTGTTAGACACGCAGATGAAATCTATGTGATTGAAGATGGCAATGTCATAGAAAATGGTAACCATCAGCAGTTAATGGCACACGAGGGGATATATTATCGACTTTATGCCTAGTCAGTATAAGGATCGGGCCAGATTAATTAATATTTGATAGAGAACTGTTATGACGCAAGTTGATGGTGATTTCTACAGTGTCTTTATATACAGCAAATGAGCTTTTCTCAAACATCGGTTTGGAGAACGGGCTGAAATGGTTATTGGAGGTACCAAAGCTCTCTATAGGCACACCACTGTTGGGGAAAATCTGTCGATTGAGAATCCGATCCGTATTCAAATCATGGAATACCGAGACTGCATAAACCCCAGCTGGTACATCTTTAAAAACTACAGTCATTTTATCAGCGATAGCAGGAACTACTTTGGTTGCAAAAGCTGACATGTTATCCAAAGACTTGTCGTCAAATGCATCACATGAGGATTGTGAAGTGTGAAGATCCACATAAACATCGCCTTTGGCAACCATTGGTTTAAAGATATTGACGATGATGTCTGAGCTATAGATCACAGGGCTATAAGTGAACACGAATATGAAAAATCCTCTTAGCCAAAGGTTTAGAAATTTCATGCTATCACCAGAAGAATATTACACATGGAAGAGCAGTATAAGTTTTTCTATAGATAATTCAATTATAAAATAAAAGGTTTTAATAGTTGGCTGTAATCATTTCAAATGAAGGGATATCTGAATACGTCAGATATCACGTTAGTGTTGACTGGACTTGATTCATGGTTGTCTTAATAAAAAAAGGGGAGGTTTAGAGCCTCCCCAGGAATGTTTCACCGTGTATAAAACATTTTGAAAAAAATACTGTGGGATTAACTGCAACCTTTAGGACGGGGCAGACCAGCAATTTTATTGGCTGATTTTATCAAGCCGTATGGGAACAGTTCATAGATATATTTTTGTGAGCTACGATCAACACCATATTTCTTTTTCATGATCTTGGAAAAGGTGCGAGGCTCAGCAACAACGCCATACTCTTCGAAGTATGCACGCGCTTCACGAACGATGTCCCAATGCTCATCTCCCATGACAACATTTTCATTAGCAGCAATACGTAATGCGATATCCTCATCCCATATACTGAGGTCTTCCATCCATCCTGCTTCGCTCAATTCTACATGTTTACCATTAATATCAAATGCACGTTCCATAACTAAATCCTCACAAATAATGCTTTAAAAAAGGGGGCTGGTTAATAACCAAGTAAATATGTCGGGTAATATAATAGCGAATGCTAATATAGTCAACTTGTTTTGTAAGGTATTTTTGTGATGGAGCTATAAAAAATTATTAGCTAGTGATGACGGATCTCCCAGCAGCGATGGATCTTCTGATGACGCTTATAATCGTAAGGTACTGTTTTATTAGATATTTCTTCCACATAAAACTGTTCGGACAGATGTGGATCGAGTTTAAATTTGCGGAAATTATTGGAAAAAATCAGTAAACCGCCAGGACGTAATAACAACATTGATTGATCGATTAATTTGCTGTGATCACGTTGAATATCAAAGCTATTCTCGCTTCTTTTGGAGTTTGAAAAGGTCGGAGGATCGAGAAATATCAAATCATATTGCTTGATTTGATCCCTGGATGATTCACCCTCAAGCCACAACTGGACATCGGCTTGAATAAACCGATGCTGGTATGGTGATGATAGTCCGTTAAGATTCAGATTTTTTCTCGCCCATTCGATATAGGTTTTTGACAGATCCACTGTTGTTGTCGATTTGGCGCCACCTGCTGCTGCATGTACAGTGGCGGTTCCGCTATAGGCAAATAGATTAAGAAAGTCCTTACTTTTTGCATGTTCACCTATCCACAAGCGTGTATTGCGATGATCCAGAAACAGACCGGTATCAATATAATCACTTAAGTTGACTAACAGTTTTACCTTACCTTCCATAACCGGATAGAAATTCTGCTCACTCGCCTGTTTGCGGTACTGACGTTCGCCACGTTGGCGTTCTCTTACCTTCACAAACAAGTTATTTGGCGGTATTTCAAGCAGTTGCGGGATCACCTCTATCGCTTCCTGTAAGCGGATTCGGGCAATATCTGCGTCAATGGTCGCTGGAGGTGCATATTCCTGAAGGTGTACACGTAATTCATCGCCTTCATAAATATCCACAGCAACAGCATATTCAGGTAAATCAGCATCATATAAGCGATAACAACTGATATGTTCACGACGAGCCCATTTGCGCAAGTGTTTCAGGTTTTTCTGGAGGCGGTTGTAAAACATGGTCGCACCTGCAGAAAGTGCCGGTTTTTCATCTTGGGATGTGATCCTGGAGCGAAACAGCTGGCAGGGAATTGGTCCGTTGTGCAACTCAAGTGGGCGGGGATCAAACTGACCACACTCTCGAGCCAGATCGGGGTTGCCAGTAAAAAGTGCAAAGTGCCACCCTTGATGTCCTTTGACCCAGTTACCCAAATCCCGGTAGGTAGCGCGTAGTTGTTCCACCTCACCTAGACGCTCCCCATAGGGTGGATTGGTAATAATCAAACCATACTCCCCATGCCGGGAACTTTCACTCTTCTGAAAGGGTCGTTGCTCCAGAGTAATCAGACCAGAAAGACCAGCAGAGGCAATGTTGGCATTTGCTGCTTGAATTGCATTGCTGTCCTGATCGATTCCATACAGAGATGGACAATTAGTGATATGTTGTGAGCGTATCTCTTCAGCTTCAGCTAACAGCTTTTCCCAGATAGCGGCATCATGTTTGCGCCATCTTAAAAAACCAAAATCCTGACGAAGCAGGCCGGGAGCTATTTTTGCAGCAATAAGTGCTGCCTCGATTAATAAAGTGCCCGAGCCACACATGGGGTCGACTAATGAACCTCCCTCAGCAGCAATTGCGGGCCATTTGGAGAGCTGTAGTATTGCCGCAGCAAGATTCTCTTTAAGTGGAGCTGCAGCGCCATCCATTCGATAACCTCGACGATGTAGACTACCACCGGAAAGATCTATACTGATCTGGGCGCGACGCTGTTGCATTAACAGATTCAGGCGCAAATCGGGCGATTCGGTATCAATATCCGGTCTTTCATCAAATAGCTCCCGAAAGCGATCAACTACAGCATCCTTGACCGTTAACATGGCATATCGGCTATGGGATATCGCCGCATTGATGGCGGTTACGTCAATAGCCAGTGAGCCGGATGAGTGCAGATGTTTTTCCCAACGGATCGCCTTAATCTCTTTATATAACTCCTCTGGTGTTGAGACCTGGAGCGTGGTTACAGGTAACAAAACACGGTTAGCAATGCGAGACCACAGACAAATACGGTAGAGTGTTTCCATATCGCCTTCAAACGAAACACCTTTGGGGCGTGGATCGATTCGAGTGGCTCCGAGTGTTTGTAACTCTGCTACAAGTAAGGGAACCGTGCCGCTGGCCGCGGTTGCGAAAAATTTCATCGATAATTACTCAATACTGATTGAAGGAAAACATCAGGAATATCTGATAAATCAGAACATTCCTTTAGTACATGGGTCTACTGACAAAACCAATAACAAAAAGTTATGGTTTTGAAGCAAAATGCAAGTCACACTTTGTATTGCAGTGTCCCTGAGAAGTCCCGGATAGACTATTCAGGGCTTCTATTATATGAGGCAATGGTTCATGGTGAAACGTAAACAAGTGAAATACCTGAAAAAGTACATAATGTGGTCACTGGGTATACTTCTTGGCATAACATCCGTCATAGCTCAATCCCAATCTATCATGATTGCAAACTTTACTCAGGGCGAGTTACTAAACTGGGAAGAGAAATCCTTTTCGGGTTCAACCGAGTATCAACTCAAATCTATAAAAGGGATGACAGCCTTATCTGCAAAGAGCCGTAACGCTGCTTCTGGTTTATTCAAGGAGATTGAGATCAATCTTCAGCAAACCCCTTATCTAAACTGGCAATGGCTGGCTGAAAATCGCTTAAACGGAATTGAAGAGACCCGCAAAGAGGGTGATGACTATGTTGCGCGTATATATGTAGTTGCCAAACACCCGCTATTTTTCTGGAAAACACGTGCATTAAATTATGTCTGGTCTAGTAACCAGAAAGCGGGCAAGCACTGGGAAAATGCCTATACTGCACAGGCAATGATGATTGCGGTGGATGATGAGTTCTCCCCACTAAATCAATGGCAATCACGTAAACGCAATGTTGCCGAGGATTTTAAGGACTTTTTTGGAGAAAACGTCGAGAAGGTGGATGTTATAGCCATTATGACAGATACCGACAACAGCCAACGTGATGCTATAGCATGGTATGGAGATATCAACTTTTCTGCTGAGTAAAATGGGTGTAGCGAGCAAAAAATGCAGCAACCGCCTGAGATTGAACCTGAAATAAATAGCATATTTTGTTAAGGTATCGGTATGAATGATACAAAAAGTGAAGCGTTATACATCTGTCTGATCAGCGTACATGGACTCATTCGAGGAGAGCAACTTGAGTTGGGACGGGACGCAGATACCGGTGGTCAAACCAAATATGTACTGGAGCTGGCCCAGGCCCTGTCACAACAGCCGCAAGTGTCTCAAGTTGATTTAATCACCCGCCTGATTGATGATCCTGAAGTTAGCTCTGATTACGCTGAACCTGTTGAACAGCTTAATAACAAGTGCCGCATTGTGCGTATCGAGGCCGGACCAGAAGGCTACATCACCAAAGAGCTGCTTTGGGATCATCTCGATAGTATGGCTGATAATATTATCAACTATTTTACCCGACAGGAGCGGATGCCTGCGCTGTTACATAGCCATTATGCTGATGCTGGATATGTCGGGGCCAGATTGTCACATCTGCTTGATATTCCCTTGATTCATACCGGACATTCACTAGGACGGGTAAAAAGGCTACGACTATTGGCCTCAGGGCTTAATACTACTGAAATTGAAGAACGCTATCACATGGCGCAGCGTATCGAAGCAGAAGAGCTAACACTATCAACAGCTGAGCGTGTGATTACCAGTACCAATCAGGAGATCGAAGAACAATATGGTCTCTATGACTACTACCAACCGGAACAGATGCATGTTATCGCCCCAGGTACAGACTTAACCCGGTTTCACCCTCCCAATGGTAGAGAGCCACAATCTGAAATAGCAGAAGAGATTAACCGTTTTCTTAAGGTGCCGGAAAAACCGATGATTCTGGCACTTTCACGACCTGATACCCGCAAGAACATTGCAACACTGATAACTGCCTATGGAGAAGATCCAAAATTACAGGAGATCGCTAATCTGGTTATTGTTGCTGGAAACCGTGATGATATACACGATCTTGATAGTGGTGCACAGGAGGTTCTGACCGATATTTTAATGCAGATCGATCAGTATGATCTCTATGGTAAAGTTTCTTATCCCAAGCATCATAATGCAGATGATGTTCCTGTTATCTATAGGCTTGCCACCATCACTGGCGGCGTCTTTGTTAACCCTGCATTGACGGAGCCCTTTGGTTTGACGCTTATTGAAGCCGCTGCCAGTGGCTTGCCTATCGTTGCTACTGAAGATGGTGGCCCGGTCGATATTATTAAAAACTGTAATAACGGCTTGCTAATTAATCCCTTGGATAGTGAAGACATCGCGGCCAAAATTAAAGAGATTTTACAGGACTGGGAGTTATGGCAAATTCGTTCTACTCAGGGTCTGCGAGGAGTCCGGGAGTATTACTGCTGGGAAGCCCATGCTGGCTACTATCTGGAAATGGTTCGTCCGATTATTAATAAAAGTAGTGCCCCCATTATACGTGAAAACACTCAACGCCGATCCATGCTCTATCATGACCGCGCAATATTCACCGACCTGGATCAAAATCTTCTGGGTAATCCTGACTCTCTCCCTGAATTGATACGAGTGATTCGGGATAATCGCAAATGTGTTGCTTTTGGAATTGCCACCGGACGTAGAATGGATTCAGCATTAAAGGTGATGAAAAAACATGGCATACCTGAGCCGGATGTACTGATTACCAGTGGTGGAACCGAGATCCACTATGCCCCTAAACTGAACCCGGATTCAACCTGGACAAGACATATTGAAAAGCAATGGACTCCACAAGTTGTCAAACGTCTGTTAAAGGAGATCCCGGGGCTGGTACCACAGCCAAAATCAGAACAGAGCCGCTTCAAGCTTAGTTACTATATCGATCCGGAAAAAGCGCCATCCATTGATGAGATCACCAAGTTGATGCATCAAGAGGATCAGTCGGTTAATGCGATCTTCTCATTTGGACAATTTCTGGATCTGATGCCAATACGCGCATCCAAGGGACTGGCTTTACGCTATGTGGCGACTAACTGGGGTATTCCTTTGGATCATATTCTGGTTGCAGGTGGCTCGGGTGCCGATGAAGATATGATGCGGGGAAATACCCTCGCTGTAGTTGTTGGCAATCGTCACAATGAAGAGCTATCCCAGCTGGAGAATATTGAAAGTATCTATTTTGCAGAAGCAGCAGGTGCTGCCGGTATATTAGATGCAATCAGACACTACGACTTTTTAAAAAGTTGTCATATCCCACAAGCAGATAAGTAATATGAATCAGGCAAGCTTTATACTATCCACTGATCTGGATCGAACCCTGTTACCCAATGGGGTGCAACCTGAATCACCCGGGGCAAGAAAATATCTGGAACAACTGGTATCCCATTCAGAGGTTGCCTTTGTGTTTGTAACCGGCAGGGATAAGTCTCTGGTCGAACAGGCGATTCACCACTACTGCCTACCTCAACCTGACTACGTTATTAGTGATGTTGGCAGTAATATCTATCAGGTTCAGGGTGAGCAGTGGGAGATCTGGACACAATGGCAACAGGCGATAGCGCCAGACTGGAATGGTTACACTCAACAGCAGCTTGCTGACGAACTTAAAATCTTTGATGAGCTGGTGTTACAGGAGCGTAGCAAACAAAACAGCTATAAATTAAGCTACTACTTCCCGTTACACCTAGATCAACAACGGCTCGATAAACGTATAAGTGATCACCTGCTACTAAAGCAGATTAAAGCTAATTTGATCTGGAGTATTGATGAGCCAGCCAATATTGGATTACTTGATATATTGCCTGCCAGTGCGAGTAAACTCCATGCGCTGGAATTCTTACGCCAACATCTGAATCTACCACAGTCTGCGGTGCTGTTTGCAGGGGATAGTGGCAATGATTTGCCCGTACTGATAAGCACAATCCCTTCGGTACTGGTTGCCAATGCATCCGCTGAGGTGAGAGAAGAAGCTGTTCAACTTACAACTGTCAATAACAATATCTCCTGTTTATACCTTGCCAGTGGTGGTCTGCTGGGTATGAATGGCAACTATAGTGCCGGGATCCTTGAAGGGGTTGCACATTTTCATCCTGAACTAATGCATCTTTTTGCCGGGGATAAAGCATGAATAAACGCAAGCCGGTTATTTTTGGCGAAGTTCTTTTTGATTGCTTTGAAGATGGATCGCGTGTACTTGGGGGGGCGCCTTTTAATGTAGCATGGCACATACAGGCGTTTGGTTGTGACCCGTTATTTATCAGCCGGGTAGGGAATGACTCTTTGGGTGATGAAATTAAGACCACGATGCAACAGTGGGGAATGACAACAGAGGGATTGCAAATTGATTCAAAATATCCAACCGGTGAAGTCAAAGTCACTCTCAATCAGGGACAACCCGCCTATGAGATTGTGATCGATAGTGCCTATGATCATATTCAGGCAGATGAAATATCTGTATCAGAAAACTCGCTGTTCTATCATGGTAGCCTTGCCTTAAGAATGAATGATTCAGCCAATGCCTTAGATCATTGCCTTAATCAGCAACCGGTGTTTATGGATATAAATCTCAGACCACCATGGTGGAATAAGGCACAACTGCAACAACTCTTAACCCATGTCCGCTGGCTTAAGATCAATGATGAAGAGTTGGCTGAGCTCATTAGCGCATCGGGGGATTTAAAGCATGATGCTCTTATACTAATGCAAGACTATCAACTGGAAATGGTGATAGTCACCTGTGGTGCGAAAGGTGCTTTTGCGATAGATAAGACGGAAGCACTTTACGAAATAGCCCCGGAAGCAGCAACCAGAGTGGTTGATACGGTAGGAGCAGGTGATGCATTTGCAGCAGTATGTATTATAGCCATCCTGGAAAACTGGCCGGTTTCCGTTATGCTGCAACGCGCTCAACAGTTCGCTTCAGTTCTGGTTGGAAACAGAGGCGCAACTATTAACGATCCATTACTCTATCAATCCCTGTTAACCCAGTGGCAATAAAAAAAGAGCATTATGTACGAACAGGTATCCCACTCGCTATTAAATGAAATTCTTGATGAGCTCAAACCCGAGATCCGGCGTAAAAATTTGCGTCACTTCTATACGCGACTGGGTGCCAATTTTTATGCAATCCACTCGCTGTTTCATCAGCTGTATAAAACACGAGATGATTTCAAGGAGCAGTTGATCACACTGGTTGAGGTCATGGCTAATCGTTATATCGAACGCTCTGATGAACTGGAACAACTGGACTTCGCCCGTGAAATGGATCACAACTGGTTTTTAAGCCAGGAGTGGGTCGGTATGGCTTTATATACCGATGGATTTGCCGGTGATCTTGGTGGACTGAAACAGCGCATCTCCTATTTTCAGGAGCTGGGTGTCAACATGTTGCATCTCATGCCAATGATGGTCTGCCCCAAGGGAAAGAGTGATGGTGGGTATGCCGTTAGTGATTTTCGCCAGATTGATCCACAGTTTGGTGATTTGCAATCACTGGAAGAACTGGCCACTACCATGCGCAAGCGTGGAATGTTATTAACCCTTGATGTGGTAGTTAACCATACCTCAGATCAACATGCGTGGGCACAAAAAGCACGCAATGGTGAACAGAAATATCAGGATTATTACTACATTTTTCCTGACAGGGATGTTCCGGATATGTTTGAAGAGACCATGCCAGAAGTCTTTCCAGAAACCTCACCGGGAAACTTTATCTGGGATGAGAAGATGCAAAAGTGGGTGATGACGGTCTTTAACAGCTTTCAATGGGATCTCAACTATACCAACCCCGCTGTTTTTATCGAAATGGTCGATGTCATTCTCTACTGGGCTAATCGCGGAGCCGATATTATTCGACTTGATGCAGTGGCATTTTTATGGAAAAAGATAGGAACCGTTTGTCAAAACGAACACGAAGCACATTTGATCCTGCAAATGATGAAAGATTGCTGTCAGGTAACCGCGCCCGGTGTGCTGTTTATTGCCGAAGCTATCGTGGCGCCATCGGAGATCACCAAATATTTCGGTGAAGATGCAGTGATCGCCAAAGAGTGTGAAATTGCCTATAACGCATCATTCATGGCACTGCTTTGGGATGCTATAGCCACCAAGAACTCAAAATTGTTAAATCAGGGCATACTCAGCCTGCCTAATAAACTCGATCGTGCAACCTGGTTAAATTACATCCGTTGCCACGATGATATTGGACTGGGATTTGATGACTCGGATATTGTAACCGTAGGATATGATCCAAAAGCACATCGCCGCTTTCTTATCGATTACTTCACCGGCAATTATAAAGACTCGGAAGCACGTGGTCTGATCTTTGCGAACAACTCAAAAACAGGCGATGCACGCATCTCGGGATCACTAGCTTCATTGATTGGTCTTGATGCGGCGATGGAGCATCAGAATCCTCAAGTCATTGAGCGCGCAATTAAACGCATACTGTTACTACATGGGATGATACTGTCATTTGGTGGGATCCCGTTGCTCTACTATGGTGATGAGGTCGGAACTTTAAATGACTGTAGCTATATGGAGGATGATAACAAGGCTGGTGATAGTCGCTGGGTACATCGGCCTGTTATTAACTGGGAAAAGAATGAAAAGCGCTATCAAAATGGCAGCGTAGAGCAGCAGATTTTTCATGGTCTGAAAAAGCTGATCAGTATCCGAAAAACAGTTCCAGCATTTGCCGACTTTAACAATCGTGAATTATTGGCTGTGGATAATGAACATCTGTTTGTCTTTTTGCGCAATCATCCGGAAAGATCGAATGAAACCATTGTCGTGGTCGCTAATTTTGATGATAAGCCCCAGTATCTGGATATGACCAATTTACGCAATCGTGGACAATTCAGCTACGGCAATCCACAGGATCTCGCCAGTGGTGAAACACCTTCCATGTTTAAAGATCAACTGGTTGTTCCGCCTTTTCGTTTTTACTGGTTAACCGATCAAAGGCCTACTGGATTGCATTAGTAGTGAGGTGGCAGAGTCTCTTCTGCCTCTGAAGCAATCGACGCGGGTGTTAGCTGTTTCAGCATACTCATCATGCGTTCAATACGCTCACTCTGTTCGATGAGCTGTTTTTGCTGTTCCATTGTTGTATGTGTCAGGTTATCTACACTCATCTCCAGATGAGAAATCTTGATCTCAAGAGATTCAATACGTGATTCCATATAAACTTAGCCTTTGGTTTAATGAATAATGTATATATTAGTCATCATTGATGTGGATTTGCTATCATTCTGCCATTAATGGAGAACAAAGCTTGAAAAAAACTGTACTGACCACCTTGTTATTAGTCCTGCTGTCACAACCCGTGACTGCAGCAAACTATACATCACCCTCATGGATGATGTGGCAGATGATGGATATGATGGCAGAGATGATGGAGTGGTTTTTAGGACGTAGTCGTTCATATCCTGGTAGTTATGGTATGAACCCGTTATCAATGGGACAGAGCCCGTTCACAATGGGAGGTCTCTCTCCTTTGGGGATGCCATATACGAATGGACTTAATTCACTTTATGGTCTGAATGGCCTTAATGGCATGAATAATTCTATCTGGAATAATCCAGCAACACGCCTGGGACAGATCCAGGCCTTAAACACTGCCTGGAGTCATTCACCTTTAAAAACTGTCAAGTCAGCCAAAGGTGAAGAAGAATTGCCGTTAGGTTCATTCTGGGGTGATAGTTCTGGGTGGGGTACCTCTGAAGAACCCTGGGATGGTGGTTTGTCACCCAATTATGCCGGTTATGTTGGCTTTGACGGGATCTGGCGTGCACCAACAGGAGAACGCTGGGTGATCCAAGGATCACAGTTTATCCTCTATCATGCCAATGATGGAATGACCCGTGGTGAGTATAAAGTTGATGGTGAGTGGATTTACGCTCGCAGTCTGGATAATAAAATGACCATCACTTTCCAATTTAGGCAAATGGATGATCTACTGTTAATACGTGATAAAAGGGGACAGGTAGTGCTTATGCAGCGTATCAAACAAAATGAACCACAGCTGGGTTGGTAACATAGCACTGCTTTTTCAAGAAAATCTCAGAATTGATCCCAATCACTACCTGATCGTCATTCTATTTCTAATCTTTCCCTATCCGGCTTTTGCCAGTGATTACTTTGACTATTTTCCAGGCACAGATTCAGCACTCGATGGCTATTATGTTGTCAGTGGCTTTAATGAACCACATGGTCGTCATCGGGGTGCAGAGCTATCATATCTCTATTTTGCCAATGATCATCTGGGCTTTAAAGTTAGTGGGGTTATCTATATTGATAAAGTCGACCCAACCATTCATGAGCTATTCAGTGGCTACTCATTAACCGGTTTTTATCATATTAACCAGATGCTAAATCCCTATCTGGGTTTGGGGATGTTTAGTGGTTCCACCTCAATATGCACCAATGATGAAATCAAAAACAAAAGCTGTGCTGAGGAATACCTGTTGGCGATCTATCCGGAATTTGGAATCGCATTTAACCTGTGGCGTTTGCACATTTCTCCCTATATCCGACGTTACCTGGATACCAGAAGCAGTTTAAGTGCGGAGGATGCCTACGGTTTGAATATTGGTTTCAGGTTTTAACCCGTTGGTGCTGAAGGCTGAAAACGTGTAGGGTAGTCATTCACACGTAGTGAAAGCATATCTTGCTGCGTATTTATTACATACAGGCATTTTATGACTTCATTTCGTGTCCGCTATCAAACCATTGAATTCGGGAAAACCGATATTCATTTGCGTACTCTGAGAGACAATCAACAGTTTGCCGATGATCATGGTGTTGCTGAATCGCTGGGGATTTCATCCGCAACCTGGCCACTATTTGGTATTGTGTGGCCATCAAGTGAAGTGCTTGCCCACTTTCTCCACGATTTTCAAATCAAGGGTAAGCGCATACTTGAAGTAGGCTGTGGTATTGGGCTGGCAAGCTTGATGTTAAATCAGCGTAATGCTGATATTACTGCTACTGATTATCATCCCGAAGCAGGAGCCTTTCTTGAAGAAAACGTGCGCTTGAATCGGGGGAATGCGATTCCATTTGTGAGAACTGGCTGGGCAGATGAAGATGATGATCTGGGTCGATATGATTTAATTATTGGGAGCGATATTCTTTACGAGGACGAGCATGTTGAGTTACTGGCAGGTTTTATTGAACGTCATGCCAAGCACCATTGTGAAGTGATACTGGTCGATCCTGCGCGTGGACATCATGCCCGGTTCAGTAAAAAAATGGTCGCAAATGGCTATAAACATAGTCAAAACAAACCGGAAAATGATGATTTTCTTCAGAAGCCATTTAAAGGACAAATTCTGCGTTATCGTCGTTAAAATTACTAAGCCTTCTTCTTGACCCCCCGAGCTTATAAACCGATACTTTCATCTTTTTTGTCGACGTCAATAACCAATTCATTTTCAGGAGAAAAATAAGTGATGCACAGCTTCGATTATGTCGTGATCGGCTCCGGCCCTGCAGGACAAAAGGCAGCGATTCAAGCTGCAAAACTTGGCAAAAAGGTCGCAATTGTTGACAGATATGCAGCTGTTGGTGGTGTCTGTTTACATACCGGAACCGTGCCCAGTAAAACCTTACGCGAAGCCGTACTCTATTTAAGTGGATATAATCAGCGTGGTTTGTATGGACAGGGTTACCGCCTTAAAGAGAACCTGACCATAAGCGATCTGAAACAACGGCTGAATACTACTGTGCAGCGTGAAGTGGATGTGATTATGAACCAGTTGATTCGTAATGGGGTGCAGGTGTTCAATGGTTCTGCAACTTTTACCGATCCCTATCATGTGGATGTGACTGACAAGAGTGCAAAAAGACCCAAATAAAATCAGACTACTTTCTGATAGCCACTGGCACTCATCCTTCACGTCCGGAAAACTATCCGTTTGATAGTGGGAAAGTCATTGATAGCGACACCATTTTAGAGCTGGAAACATTACCAAGATCTATGACTGTTATCGGTGCGGGTGTTATTGGTGTGGAATATGCCTCAATATTCAGTGCAATGGATGTTGAGGTTAATCTGATTGATGGTCGCGATACTCTGCTAGGATTTATGGATAAAGAGTTAACCGATGAACTGGTTCATCAGTGCCGTGCTCAGGGTATGGTTGTGCGTTTAGGCGAGAATGTCGATACCATGACTTATCAGCCTGAAGATGACACTGTTTTAACCACGCTGAAAAGTGGCAAGCAGGTACGCTCAGAAGTAGTACTGGTTGCAGCAGGACGCTCGGGTAGTATCCGTACTCTTAATCTTGATGCTGCCGGGGTTGAATATACCAGCCGTCATTTAATTGAGGTTAATGAATTCTACCAGTCTAATCAGCCACATATCTATGCAGCCGGAGACATTGTTGGTTTCCCTAGTCTGGCATCTACTTCAATGGAGCAGGGACGTCAGGCCGCATGTAATGCCTTTGGACAAAGTGCCAACCATCAAATGAAAAATTTCCCTTTTGGGATCTATGCGGTGCCAGAGATGAGTATGGTCGGCATGACAGAACAGCAACTGACTAAAGATAATATCCCCTATGAAATCGGTGTGGCACGCTTGCGCGAAACTGCACGGGGTCAGATCATGGGTCTGGAACATGGCTTGCTAAAACTGATCTTCGGTTTAAAAGACAGGCAACTGTTAGGGGTGCATATTATAGGTGAGGGAGCAACCGAGCTGATCCATATCGGACAGGCAGCACTGGTACTTGAAGGTGGACTGGAATATTTCCTCGAGAATGTCTTTAACTATCCCACACTTGCTGAGGCCTACAAAATGGCTGCGCTGGATGCGTGGAATAGGATGAAATAAAGACTCAACTGACACAGGCATTACATGGATGTGATGCCACTACCCAAATTGACATCATCATACAAGCAGAGTTAAGTTAAACCACATGGGAGGGTTGGTGCAGATCCCCGCCAGGAATCAATCAATACGAAGGATAGGGAAGAGGAAGTATGCAGTATTGGAAAGATGGATATGACAAAATCATTGTCATTTGCAGTAATCTATATTCTTACCCTATTTCATTATTACAATAAACAGGGAGAAATATGGATTCTCAAACAAGAATATCTACCAGCAAACTGGCACAACGATTAAACATCCCAACAAAACACATGTTTGGCATGCTGTCAGACAATGGATACATCTTTCGTGATAAAGATGTATGGGTTTTAACTGAATTAGGTGCACAAAAAGGCGGGAAATACCAAAACAGTAAAAAGTTTGGAAAGTATATCTCCTGGCCGAATGACATCTCCTTTGATGGTGCCTCACAAGAAGAAAAACACAGTGCCACAACACTCGGTGAAGAATTTAGTATTGCATCACGCCGGATTAACCAAATCCTCTCAGAGCTAGGCTGGATAAAGAAACATCTAAAAGGCTGGCTGGTGACACCACATGGAATCAGGGTAGGTGGTGAACAACGAGAGAGTAACAAGTCTGGTGTTCCATACGTTCTTTGGTCTAAGAAAATTATCAGTAACAAATCGCTCATCGACACCATCAAGGAATTGAAAGGTGAAAATCCGGATCAAATACCAGATCAAAACCCAACTGAGCAAATAGAAAACAACTCTCCAACACAATCTACAGATACAAAAATCTCAAAGGCAAAAACAAACTTCCGCGAAAAGAACCTGCCCCAGCTCAGAACAGCCGATGGGCATTATGTTCGCTCAAGAGCTGAAATGCTTATAGATAACTGGTTATATACAGCAGAAATAGTCCACGCCTATGAAAGGCGATTACCCATAGAGGAAGAAGTCTATTGTGACTTTTACCTGCCTAATGCAAAGGTTTATATCGAGTTCTGGGGAATGGAAAGTGACCCAAAATACGTGAAGCGCAAAGAACAGAAGAAAAGGATTTACTCAGATTATGGTCTGAGTTTAATCGAACTGAATGACGATGATATTAAGAACCTGGATGATGTTTTACCAAGGGTTCTTTTGAAGCATGGGATAACTACATATTAATAATAATAAAATTTAGTAAGTCCTAATTATTAGGAAAAGAGGTTATTTGAGATATTTTAAAGAAACTCTAAAGATGTTGATGTATTAACATTTAAAGAGATGCTTTAAAATTTAAACCGCCAAAACCAATTTCATGATTCATCAGATTCTCTGCAATGAACTACTGATCAGAACTACGCTTGGGTAGAATCCAATCTGGCCGGGGAAAGTGGCAAGTGTAGCCATTGGGAAAACGCTCCAGATAATCCTGATGCTCCGGTTCAGCTTCCCAGAAATCACCAACAGCCTCCACCTCGGTCACTACTTTTCCGGGCCAGAGTCCGCTGGCATCGACATCTGCAATGGTATCCAGTGCTACGGCTTTCTGTTCATCGCTAACGTAATAAATAGCTGAACGATAGGACATCCCACGATCATTACCCTGACGATTTGGTGTGCTCGGATCGTGAGTCTGGAAGAAGAATTCCAGCAAGTTGCGATACGAGATCACCTCGGGATCAAAAATGATTTCGATACCCTCAGCATGGGTGCCATGGTTACGGTAGGTAGCATTGGGGACATCGCCACCGGTGTAGCCTACACGGGTGTTGACTACGCCGGGGAGCTTGCGAATAAGATCCTGCATACCCCAGAAACAACCACCTGCGAGTACTGCGCGTTGCTGTGTCATCTAAATATCCTCCACTTGATCAAGATAGTCACCATACCCCTCTGCCTCCATTTCGCCTTTGTGTATGAAACGCAAAGAAGCTGAGTTGATGCAGTAACGCAGACCACCATGATCCTGGGGTCCGTCAGGAAAGACATGACCCAGGTGGCTGTCACCATGGGTACTACGCACTTCAGTTCGTATCATTCCATGACTGATATCACGTAATTCATTAACATTTGTCGAAATAATTGGCTTGGTAAAACTGGGCCAGCCACAGCCAGAATCATATTTATCTGATGAAGAAAAAAGAGGCTCACCAGAAACGATATCCACATAGATACCTGGTTCAGCATTGTGCAGATATTCACCACTACCCGGTGCCTCAGTTCCGTTGTTCTGAGTAACGCGGAATTGTTCAGCGTCGAGTCGGGCGATAGCTTCAGCGGATTTTTCGTATTTCATGTGTTTATACTCCTGTCACAAAAACTAATTTTTGATGATGTGTTATTGCCAGCCAGTCCAGAGGAATGCCCCCTTCACTGTCATGTTCATCCAAAATTGGGTGTTTCTCTCTGAGCCAGTTTGAGTCGCGTCCACAGATTTATATTAAGGAATATCTGATTAAGTCGGCTATTCCTTTAGTACATGGAGGTACTTAGAAAATTAACAAGTGTAAGTAGTTGATTTTGAAGAAAGACCTAATCACACTTTACGTCGAAGCGTTCCCGGGAAGTTCTGGATGGACTTATTCAGGGAACTATCGCAATGTCGTTCTCCGCTACTAAAGTGTAATCAAATGCCCTTATCTGTCTTTATGTGTTGTTGTATCAGGAAGAACAGTCCAATCAGGCTAATCATCATGCCAGCGAAAAAGACAATAGAGTGGGGCGCCATACTCGGGATACTGATAAGCAACATCCCGTCATTACCGTCCGGGATCACAATTGCAGGTTACTACTATTACCATGCCTTCTGCTGTGCAGGATAAAAATCTCTGCCAGAGCGGAAATGACAGGTTCCATCAAGAATGTGTATTAACATCATATTGGCTCAGGCCGTTACACCGATAAAAGCAAACAGATGTTGGGACTGTGCCAAGTGACAATCTCCCTTGCCGCGAGATAGGTACAGACCACTCCGTGTTTTATCGCGTATCAGGCGATCAAGGCGATGGTGACTGTAGTCATCATGAAACGAATAGTTTTGGGGATACCGGATTTAAAAGAGCCGATCAGGCAGTCAATTCATCAATCTATGTCGTATAGAGAACACGAACATTGTCCAGTACAGCACCTGCTATAGTTTTGAGTAGTCACCACCGTCCTGATGGATCAGAGCAGTGTCATTATCATCGCTAATAACCGCATCTGCTCAATGGCAGCTTTTAATATAAGGGTGTTAGACTTTTGTCATAAAAAAATTTTCTCTGGTGTTCATTAACATCATGATGGTTAACTGCCACTGCATTGGTGCTAGATATCACTACTCAGACGTATGAAATGGTTACATTATTATAGGGAGAGTAAACTTATATTTGTGATGCTAATCAGCTCTGTCCTGTTATGGTTACTCGTATAGCAAAGTAGTAAACGCTAAAACCGGAGAGATCCACAGAAGGTCTATTCACCAATATGGTTAATGCGTATCACAATCAACAAAGTGCATATCATTATCGGATTTTTTAAAGCGGATCTCGGAGAGATTCGAAACGGCTACCGGGATAATTAAATACACCAGCCCTGCAGCAAAGGACTCATCGCGATAGATCCCATTACCATTAATATCAAGCATCAGGAACACTTTTTGTGAAGATGGTCCCAGCAGTGGATCATCTCCTCCACGGGATAGTAAATGGTTCTCAGTGTGTAACAGGATCTTCCCGTTGTTAATCTCAAAATCCTTGCCCTGGATGTATGTGTTATGGTGTGCCACACATCCGTTGTAGACGGCTTCAATATCTACATTATTACCCGTTGCGAGCACCTGAATCATCGTTATTTGATGGTGTTCTATATCAGATCGGATAACGTTTGCATGAAGTCGATCTTCTCCCCAGATAAATTGTGATAGATAACCAGAGGGATCTCCTGCGTTTATATACAGCCCTGTTAAGTCCTCAATTCGGATATTTTCTATTGTCTGCACTTTTTCTGCAGGACCGGTGTAATAGCTACAGCCACTTACAAAAAGCATTAATATTAAAAACAGTGGCATGAGCCTCATCTGCTTAGCTTGGTATTTGTTTGATATCCATAATTACTGCAAATCTACAATGTTTTGATAAACACCTTGGACTTGCGCTGATAGTTATACATCTGCTGCTTTTCTATTGGCAGGTTTTCAATTTTACCCGGTTTGAACCCACGTTCCTGAAACCAGTGTGCAGTACGGGTAGTTAAGACGAATAACTGATTCATACCCTGATGTTTTGCCTGATGTTCAACTGCCAGTAACAGTTGATCTCCACGTCCCTGCTTTTGATAGTCGAGATGGATTGCGACACAGGCAAGCTCTGCACAGCTCTCTTTTGGATATGGATATAGCGCAGCACAACCGATAATGGTGCCATCACGCTCGATCACCATAAAATGGTTAATTTCAACCTCGATCAGATCACGTGAGCGTCTGACTAGCAAGCCACTTTGCTCCAGTGGTTTTATGAGTTCTAATACACCGCCAACATCATCGATAGTAGCACGGCGTACATTCTCATAGCTCTGGGTGCTTATCATAGTGCCGACACCATCACGGGTGAACAGTTCCATTAACAATGCTCCGTCAACATTACGACTGATAAGGTGTGCACGTTCAACGCCATTGTTGCAGGCATAGACTGCGCTACAGAGTGAATGGCGAGTCTCTTCATCGATCTCGATATCACTTTCAAGATGGTTGTTTGCTTCGGCGATACTTAATTCGCGCAATAATTGACCCGAATCATCGTTAAGCCCGGAGAGGCTGGATAGACAGATAAGTTTTTGTGCCTTCAACTCAACGGCAGTGATTCTTGCAACATCTTCGGCATAAAGGTTAAAGATCTCTCCGGTAGGGGAGTATCCTACAGGTGATAATAAAACCATAGAGCCATTATTTAACTGTTGTTCTATAGCACCGGTATCAATACGTCTGACTTCACCCGTGTGCAGGTAATCCACCCCATCACGCACACCCAAAGGTTGCGCGGTGACAAAATTACCGGATACGATTCTGATACGCGATCCTGCCATGGGTGAGTTTGCCAGTCCCATGGAGAGCTGGCTTTCAATATCTACCCGTACACTTCCGATGGCATCTTTAACACATGCCAAGGCCTTGGTATCGGTGATTCGCAAGCCATTTACATAGCTGAACTCGTGATTGAGTTCGTTAAGACGTTGCTCAATTTGTGGCCTGGCTCCATGGACTAGAACCAGCTTGACCCCAAGGCTGTGGAGCAGGACCAGATCATGTAGCAGGTTATCAAATTGATCCTCGGCCAGTACCTCTCCACCAAAAGTAACCACAAAAGTATGTCCCCTGAATGCATTGATATAGGGGGTAGAGTCGCGAAACCAGCGTACAAATTGTGAAGGTTGGGTTGAAGCAGTCACTCTTGTTACTCAATAAGTCGATAGTGGTGCTATTGTGCTGCTAACATCAGGTAAGCTCAACTATTAATATGATCTGTAAGCCATTTATTGTTTAATGTGCAGTCTCCACTTATCGATAAAGGAGTTGTTATGAGTCAATCACATCAGGGTAGTTGTCATTGTGGTGCGGTTCGTTTTTCCTATGAAGGCGAGGCAATCACTAAAGGGATCCGTTGTAACTGTTCCATTTGTGCTCGTAAAGGCGCATTGATGTCGACTGAGGTTCTCTCGCCTGAACAGCTTCATATTGAGGCGCAAGAGGGCGCTCTGGGCTTGTATCAGTTTGGTTTGAAAACCGCCAGGCACTATTTTTGTAAAAACTGTGGTATCTATACTTTTCATGAAACAGCACGCATGCCGGGTCACTTTCGGGTCAATTTGGGTTGTGTGGATGGGGTGGATACGTTTGCACTGGATGCAGATGTTTTTGATGGCAAAAACCTTTTATAAAATTAATTGCATTATCAATAGCTTAAAACCTGTTAGAATCCGCTCCCAATCTGACAGCCTGTCGCTTTGACGCCTCTGTCCATAATATTGAGCTGCTTGTGAACAATAACGATATTTTACGCCGCCTGCGTTACACTTTTGATTTTAACGATGCCAAGATGGTGTCGATTTGTGCGCTGGCACAACTAACCGTCAGCAAGGAGCAGGTACATGGCTGGCTAAAAAAAGAGGATGCTCCTGACTTTATTGCCTGTGATGATAGTGAGCTTGCCGGTTTTTTAAACGGACTGATTATCGAAAACCGGGGCAAAAAAGAGGGTGCACTACCCGAAGCCGAGAAATATCTGAATAACAATATGGTTTTCAGAAAGTTGAAAATCGCGCTGAATTTGCAGGCAGAGGATGTGCTGGCCGTTATGCAATTAGCTGATCTACGTATGAGTAAACATGAGCTTAGTGCCTTTTTCCGTAAGCCAGGACATAAGCACTATCGTAAATGTCAGGATCAGATCATGCGTAACTTCCTCAAAGGCTTACAGCTTAAATACCGGGATAATTTACCGCTTGAACAGGAGAGTGCTCCGGTTAAAAAGGTAAATGCCCCGGTTAAAAAAGCTGAGGCACCTGTCAAACAGGCAAGTACCGGGGTTAAAAAGAAATCGGTCTGGACACAGCAAAAGCCAAAGTCCTAGCGCCTTTACCCTGCATAGATTTGCAGGAATTCTCATTTTTAAAAACGCTTCTAAGCCTTTTGCAGGACAAGCCATTGAGCAACCTTCCTTTTTCAACGCTGAATCTCAAGCCGGATTTATTAAGAAATCTCGATTCGTTTGGCTATAAAACCATGACACCGGTTCAGGCACAAAGTTTGCCGTACATTCTTGACGGCAGGGATGTGATTGCTCAGGGTAAAACCGGGTCGGGAAAAACTGCGGCTTTTGGTTTGGGGTTGTTGCAAAAACTGGAGGTGAAGCGGTTTCGGATCCAGTCTCTGGTGCTATGTCCAACACGTGAGCTGGCGGATCAGGTTGCCAAGGAGTGTCGCAGACTGGCACGGACTATTCATAACATTAAAATTTTAACCATTTGTGGCGGCATGCCGTTTGGACCACAAGTCGGATCTTTGGAGCATGGGGCACATATCATTGTCGGGACGCCGGGGCGGATAGAGGATCATTTGAAACGTGGTACTTTATCCTTGCAACATGTCTCCACTCTTGTGCTTGATGAAGCGGATCGGATGCTGGAGATGGGATTTCAAAGCGCACTGGATGCAATTGTTGCGCAGATTACTCTTCCCCACCAGACCCTGTTGTTCAGTGCTACATTTCCAGAACAGATTAAACAGATCTCACAAAAAATCATGACTGCCCCGCAGTTGGTTAAAGTGGAATCAACTCATCATGAAAGTACCATTTCACAACACTTTTACAAGGTGGATGATGAGCGTCAACGTATCAACCTGTTACGTTTAATATTGCAGCAACAACAACCCGAATCTGCAGTGGTCTTTTGTAACACCAAAAAAGAGACTCAGCAGGTTGCTGATAAACTGAACAGCTTTGGTTTTCATGCACTTGCCTTGCATGGTGATCTGGAGCAGCGTGAGCGTGATCAAACACTGGTACGTTTTGTTAATCGTAGTATCACGGTTCTGGTTGCGACAGATGTTGCTGCACGAGGTCTGGATATCGATTCGATGGATGTGGTGATCAACTACCATATTGCCCACGATACCGAAGTTCATATCCATCGCATTGGTCGTACTGGACGTGCAGGGAGCAAAGGTGTTGCTTTTTCCCTGTTTGGTGACAAGGATGATTACAGAATGCGCTGCATTGGCGAACACTTTGCTATGGATATTGAAGGTGAGGCATGGCCTCCACAAAGCCTGCTGCAAACCGAGCCGGTAAAACCCTTGATGGCGACCCTGCAAATTGACGGGGGCAAAAAACAGAAAGTCCGACCGGGAGATATTCTTGGTGCCTTAACCGGTGATAACGGAATTACCGCTAAACAGGTAGGCAGGATCCAGATCTTTGATAACTGGGCCTTTGTGGCAGTTAGTCGTGATGCAGTAAAAGCGGCACTTAAAAAGCTCAATGAAGGTAAATTAAAGGGTCGTTCTTTCAGAACCCGTCTGATCTAGCCTCACTGATGACATAATCTTCCAACATCTCATCTTCACCCAGCTGGTCTTCTAGAATAGCCATATAGCGGATGGATATGCCAGCTTCATGCACGGTTTCACGATTCCCGCTAATAAGAGGATGCCACCGGGGTAGTGATTGACCCTGTGCCCTCAGGCGATAGCTGCAACTTTTCGGCATCCACCAAAGTGTGGGCAGATTCTCCAGAGTAACCTGTACACATTCGGGAACCTTAACGGTGCGATCTGCATAACAATTACAACCACAGGTTTCCTGATCAAGGTAACGACAGGCAACAGATGTGGAATAGAGGGTTTGATCCTCTTCATCCTCGATTTTAACCAGACAGCAGCGGGCACAGCCATCACATAATTGCTCCCACTGTTGTGTTGTCAACTGCTCTAGCGGTTTTTCCCAGAACGGGATGGATTCACTCAATGATCTCTCCCAAACCTAATGGCTTATATCAGTGCCAGTCTTAAATACTCTTCATTTTGTTCCAGGGTCAGGAGTTTCATTACCGGCTCATTGATTAAGGGATCATCATTAAATCCTGAAACCAGCAGGACATGGTTGCCGGTTTTTAACAGGTTAAATCCAGATGCAATACGGTTGCTCATCTCACGCCAGTTCTGATTTTCATTTTTTTCGATGCTTACAGAAACCACCCCCCAGTGTAATGCGAGTTTACGTGCAACTACCGGTGAGTAGCACACCCCGATACAAGGCGTGGTAGGGCGGTTGGATGAAATAATCCGTGCAGTGGAACCTGTGTTTGTGGGGATAATAATTCCCTGTAGTTTGAGATCATGTGCCAGTCTGGTAGCAGCCCTTGCTATGGCCTGTCTTTGTGGCAGGGGTTTGTCTGATTTATCTGAAGAGTGGGATTTGGCAAACTGCATGATCTGCCATTGATAGTTTTCCATCTCGCGTAATATGCGATCCATGGACTTAACCGATTCAACCGGGTAATCACCAGCAGCTGTTTCCGCCGAGAGCATCACTGCATCAGCACTGCTTAAGGCGGCATGGGCAACATCACCGACTTCCGCACGTGTGGGGCGTGAGCTGTGGATCATTGACTCAAGCATCTGGGTCGCGACTATAACCGGACAGTGATTATCCCGTGCGAGCTTGATTAAATCGCGTTGAATCAAAGGCACCTGTTCAGCGGGCAGCTCGATTCCCAGATCACCACGGGCAATCATAATGCCGTAGGCCTTATCCATAATCGACTTGATATTGGATACCGCTTCCGGTTTTTCGATTTTGGCAATGATCGGAATATCTGCGCCTTTCTCTGCAAGGTATTCCTGAAGCTGGATAACATCTTTTCCCGTGCGCACAAAGCTCAAGGCAAGAAAGTCGGCACCCAGCTCGATAGCCAGATCAACATCACGTAAATCCTTCTCACTGACGGCAGTGATTGCCAGGCGGGTATCCGGTAAATTGATTCCCTTATGATTACTTAGTATTCCGCCATAAACGACTTTACAGCTGATATCCTGATTCTCAACACCGATGACAACCAGTTCAATCTTGCCGTCATCCAGCAGGATCCGATCCTGTTTTTTAACCTCATTATGCAGTTGGCGATATTGTGACACTATCAGGCCATCATCTCCTTCAACATCACGTGTGGTGAGAGTGATCTCCTGTTCCTCTTTTAACAGGATTTTTCCCTGACGGAATTTGCCGGTGCGTAACTTGGGACCACACAAGTCAAACAGGATCGCAATATTTCGTTCCATAGATTTGGCGGTAGAGCGTACCAGCTCAAAAGCTTCCCGATGGCCCTCATGAGTTCCGTGTGACATGTTCAGTCGCACTACATTCAATCCGGCATTCATCAACTCCTTGATGGTTTCACGGTTACTGCTTGACGGACCAAGGGTGGCTACAATCTTGGTGCGACGCCAGTGCAATTTATGCTGGGTGATCTGTCTCAAACCAGTGCTATAGGTTTTTGGGTTCAATCAATTTCTCCTTTAAGTTTGTATACCAGCTCAAGTGCCTGTCGCGGAGTCAGGGTGTCAGGCTCGATAGCCGATAGTTTTGTAACAACCGGATGAACCTTTTCCTCTAAAAGTAACGGCATTTGAGGGGTGTGTTGTGATACACCGGCACTGTTTTCCAGCTCAATTAATTTCTCTTTTGCCTGTGTAATAACTGTCCGGGGGACTCCCGCCAGTGCAGCAACTTGCAGTCCATAGCTCTGATTCGCAGGGCCATCCTCTACATGGTGCAGAAAAATAATGGAATCGTCGTGTTCGACAGCTTCCAGATGTACGTTTTCAACGGCAGGGAGTAGTTCTGCCAGTGCGGTGAGTTCAAAAAAATGGGTGGCAAACAGGGTGTAAGCCTTTATCCGGTTGGCCAGATCAATCGCAGTTGACCACGCCAGTGACATGCCATCAAACGTAGATGTACCACGGCCGATTTCATCCATCAGTACCAGAGACTGTGAGGTGGCATTATTTAAAATGTTGGCAGTTTCAGTCATCTCCACCATAAAGGTTGAACGACCCCCTGCCAGATCATCCGCAGCACCAATGCGAGTAAAAATCTGATCCACCGGGCCGATGCGGGCGCTTTGTGCCGGAACAAAACTGCCAATGTAGGCAAGCAGCACAATCAATGCGCTCTGACGCATATAGGTGGATTTACCACCCATATTAGGCCCGGTGATCATGAGCATGGTACGTGAGGGGTTCATAAGCAGATCATTAGCAATAAAATGGTTGTCCCCACTTTGCTCGACTACCGGATGACGCCCGGCGATGATCTCAACTCCTGGCTCAGATGTCAGTTGTGGAGCAACGTATTGCTGCTCAACTGCAACCAGTGCCAGTGAGACCAGAACATCGGTTTGGGACAGACATTCAGCATCGCGTTGTAATGGTAATAATACCGAGCTTAATGATTCCAGTAGCTGTTCATACAGCAGCTTTTCCCGTGCCAGTGCACGTTCTGCTGCGGATAATGCCTTCTCTTCAAACGCCTTTAATTCCGGGGTGATATACCGCTCGTTATTTTTCAGGGTCTGACGACGAATATAGTCATCCGGTACCGATTCTGCCTGGGCACGACTGACTTCAATATAATAACCATGCACCCGGTTATAGTTCACCTTTAAGGTGGGAATGCCGCTGCGCTCGCGTTCACGTAGCTCCAGTTCAGCCAGAAAGTCACTTGCACCCTGACGGATATCTCGTAGCTCATCGAGCTGCTGATCAAATCCCGGTGCAATGACTCCGCCATCACGAATCAATACCGGAGGTTCATCAATGATGGCTGTTTGTAACAGCTTTAAGGTGTCCGGCAGGGGATCAAGTGTTTGTGCGATCTCTTCAAACAGAGGAGATGTCCAGGCAGACATCATTTGGCTGATTTTCGGGATCTCCAGTAGAGCTCTGCGTAGATGAGTCAGATCACGCGGACGTGCTGATTTAAGACCAACACGGGCGATAATGCGCTCAATATCTCCCACATTTTTTAAATGGGGTATAAGTTCTGAGTGACCATCCTGCTCCAGGAGGGTTTCAATTGCCTGATGACGTTGTTTCAGAATTGTTATATCGCGAAGTGGACGATTCAGCCAACGGCTGAGCATACGACCACCCATGGCTGTGAGTGTCCGGTCTATAACACTCATCAGGGTATATTCGCGAGTACCGCTCAAGTTGATTTCCAGCTCCAGATTGCGCCGGCTATTGGCATCAAGCTGGATCGCATCACTGTTTTTCTCCAGTTGCAGACTTGCAATATGGAGTAACGCACGTTGCTGGGTCTCCTGAACATAGCGCAATAATGCACCGGCAGCCCCGATAGCAACAGGCTGGTTTTCACAGCCGAAGCCATGGAGATCACGGGTTTTAAACTGTTCACACAGACGCTTATGTGCCGAGCTTACCTCGAAGTGCCACTGTGGCAGGCGTTTAATTGCGCCGTGTCGATAAGGCAGTTCCAGTGACTCATCCAGTAATAATTCAGCAGGTTTTAATCGCTCCAGCTCTGCATCTACCTGTGAGACATCATCTAACTGCTGGACAAAAAATCGACCACCGCTCAAATCCAGTGTAGCCAGCCCAAATGTGGACTGTTCCTGCGATAATGCTGAAATCAGGTTTTCCCGCCGCTCTTCCAGCAAGGCATCATCGGTCACCGTTCCCGGGGTAACAATGCGAACCACTTTACGCTCAACCGGGCCTTTACTGGTGGCGGGATCACCGATTTGTTCACAAATCGCGACCGACTCACCCAGGCGGATCAGGCGGGCCAGATAGTTCTCTGCGGCGTGATAGGGCACACCTGCCATCGGGATGGGCTCGCCCCCGGAGTGACCACGGGCAGTCAGGGTGATATCGAGCAGTTTGGATGCACGCCGGGCATCGTCAAAAAAGAGCTCATAAAAATCCCCCATACGATAAAACAGCAACATATGCGCATACTCTGCCTTTATGCGCAGGTATTGCGTCATCATTGGTGTGTGCGATGTACTGCTTTTTATGCTTGTAGTGGGATGTGTGGTCATGAGCGCAGAGTTTAGCGGATCAGCATGGTAGTTGACCAATGCAGATTGGGATTCAGACCTGTTTATGCTTAAATCAACATAAATAAATCCATAAATGTCATAAAGGCGAAAAGTTGCAGCAGGCAATCACCCAAACCGAACTCCGGCAGCTAGCAGATGCGCTCATTACGCGCCAGTGGAAACTGGCTACAGCTGAGTCCTGCACCGGTGGCTGGGTTGCGAAAGTGTGTACCGATCTTCCGGGCAGTTCCCAATGGTTTGATCGTGGTTTTATCACCTACAGCAATCAGGCAAAAAGCGACATGCTTGATGTCAGTGCCAAACTGATAGATGACTTTGGTGCGGTGAGTGAGGAGGTTGCCAGTGCCATGGTTGTTGGAGCGCTGGCACATAGTCAGGCTGATGTGGCGCTAGCAATCACTGGTATTGCCGGGCCCAGTGGTGGCAGTGAGGAGAAGCCGGTAGGCACGGTCTGTTTTGCCTTTGCATTACGGGGTGAGATGGCAAAACTGATAACCATGCAATTATCCGGTGATCGGGATCAGGTTCGCACTCAGGCGGTTGCAGTGGCTCTTCATGGGGTGTTTGAACTTGTCCACGACAAATAAACGCCTGTTTTTTGCACTTTGGCCGGACAGTACGGTACGAGAGAAGCTTTATCAGCTAGCACAGCAAATCGCATTAGAGCACAATGGACGCATCACCCGTGCTGATACCATCCACCTGACGCTACTATTTGCAGGCCATATCAATGCCGACCAGCAAGAGCAGCTGGAGATGGTAGCAAATGAGATTCAGCTTCCGCCTTTTGAACTGAGCCTCAATGGGGTTAAGCATTGGAAAAAACCACAGGTACTATGGGCTGGAGTAAGCGAGACTCCTCAACCACTGTCACAACTGGTTATGATGCTGCAACATGCAGCGCAAGGCGCAGAAATCAAATGTGATATGCGCTTCCATCCGCATGTGACGCTACTGCGAAAAGCGCGGGAGCCATTACAATTTAGTACGTTCGAACCTGTCATCTGGCAGGTAAATGATTTTGTACTCATTGAGTCAAGGCTTGAACCAGACCATGTAAGATATGAAATCTTGCGAAGATGGCCTCTGAATAAAAACATTTAAAACAAAGGTTGTCACTCGTTCTCAAATGTTCTATATTTGTTCTCATTCGGTGAGAACAGATTATAACTCATCACAACCAAATTACATCAGATACCATCGCATCGCGATAAGTTGGAGGAAACAAATGGACGAAAATAAAAAGAAGGCACTGGTCGCCGCATTAGGTCAGATTGACAAGCAGTTTGGAAAAGGCTCGGTCATGCGTATGGGTGACTCGACTGCTGATCGTACTATTGAGGCTATCTCTACCGGCTCTATCGCACTGGATGTAGCTCTGGGTATAGGTGGCTTGCCAAAAGGTCGCGTGGTTGAAATCTATGGTCCTGAATCCTCCGGTAAAACAACATTGACCCTGCAAGTAGTTGCCGAAGCGCAAAAAGCAGGGGGTACCTGTGCCTTTATCGATGCGGAACATGCACTGGATCCACAATATGCAGAAAAAATTGGCGTTGATGTGGATGAGTTGCTGGTGTCGCAGCCGGATACCGGTGAGCAGGCTTTGGAGATCACCGATATGCTGGTGCGCTCAGGTGCTGTGGATGTGGTGGTGGTTGACTCTGTTGCTGCATTAACGCCAAAAGCTGAAATTGAAGGTGACATGGGTGACTCGCATATGGGCTTGCAGGCACGTCTGATGTCGCAGGCGCTAAGAAAGTTGACCGGAAACATTCAACGTTCTAACACACTGGTGATCTTCATTAACCAGATTCGGATGAAAATCGGCGTAATGTTTGGAAATCCTGAAACCACTACCGGTGGTAATGCGCTGAAGTTCTATGCATCGGTTCGTCTGGATATTCGCCGCATTGGTGCAATCAAGAAAGGTGACGAAGTATTAGGTAATGAGACCCGGGTAAAGGTTGTTAAGAACAAGGTGGCTCCGCCTTTTAAACAGGTTGAGTTTGATATTCTCTATGGAGAAGGGATCTCCCGAGAGGGCGAGATTATTGATATGGGAGTTAAATGCAATCTGGTTGAAAAGTCAGGTGCGTGGTACAGCTATAATGGGGATCGTATCGGTCAGGGTAAAGATAATGTACGTAACTTTCTGAAAGAGAATCCGGAAATTGCTGCGGATATCGAATCGAAAATCCGTGAGCAGCTACTACCTGCAAAAAAGGGTAAGCATGAGGTGATTGATCTGGAGACTGGTGAGGTACTTTAAGATCTACCTGGTTCACACAGATTAAATATCTTTCAACAGTAAACGGTGAGATAACTACTCACCGTTTTTTTTAGCCTTCAGAAAAGTGAGGTTGAGGGGTGACACGTAATACCTCTTCGATGGTGGTGATTCCGTCAGCTACTTTTTGTGCACCAGACAGACGTAATGGACGCATCCCGTCTTTGAGGGACTGTTTACGTAACTCCGATAATCCCGCATTCGCATTGACCAGTTTTTGCAGGCCCTGAGAGAAGTCCATCATTTCGTAAATACCCACCCGTCCCATATATCCGGTGTTGCGGCACTCACTACACCCGACTGATTGGTAGATCCTGGCAGGTTTTTCTGCTTTAAAGGGTGAAAGCAGACTATTCCATACTGCATTGTCCAGTTCTGCCTCCTCTTTGCAGTGTGGACAAAGTTTACGTACCAGCCGCTGTGCAACCACACCACTTAATACCGAGTTGATCAAATAGGACTCAACCCCAATTTCACGCAGACGGGTAATCGCGGAAGGCGCATCGTTGGTATGCAAGGTAGAAAAAACCAGATGTCCGGTTAATGAGGCCTGGATTGCCATGTCTGCAGTCTCTTTATCCCGGATCTCGCCGACCATTATGATGTCAGGGTCCTGTCGCAGCAGGGTGCGGATCCCTGATGCAAAATCAACCCCAATATTGGTTTGTACCTGCATTTGATTAAAATCGGGATCAATCATCTCTATTGGATCCTCAACAGTGCAAACATTTACTTCAGGCTGTGCCAGTCGTTTAAGGGTTGAATAGAGAGTCGTGGTTTTTCCAGAACCGGTTGGCCCTGTGAGCAGGATAATGCCATTGGGTTTGCGGATATGGGTTTCCCAGAACAGTTCATCAGCAGAGTTAAATCCCATCTCCTTGTAACTCTTTTCAGCAACATCCGGGTCGAAGATCCGCATAACCATCTTTTCCCCAAAGGCGGTCGGCATAATCGATAAACGTAATTCAACTTCGTTACCATCGGGTGAACGTGTTTTCATCCGTCCATCCTGCGGACGGCGTTTTTCTGCCACATTCATTCGCCCAAGAATCTTTAGACGGCTGTTGACCGCAGTCATAACGGTGGTTGGCATCTCATAGACATGGTGCATGACACCATCAATACGAAACCGGACATTACTGGAATCGCGACGTGGCTCCAGATGGATGTCACTGGCTCTTTGCTCAAAGGCAAACTGCAACAGCCAGTCCACAATGGATACCACATGATGATCGTTGGCATCTAGCTTGCCGGTACGACTCATCTCCATCAATTGTTCCAGGTTTTGAGTGGAGCCTGGATTTTTTGCGGTTTCAACGCCGGCAGAAAAAACGGATTTGGAGATGTTAAAAAACTCTACCGCAAATTTTTCAATTTCATCTGGGGTACACAATACGATTTCAAAACTTTTATGGAGGATTTTTCCAAGTTCATTTTGCCATTCGGTTAAAAATGGCTC